>Ga0210399_10000048_pt1 | contig 83582 bp, 73 predicted proteins | sample IncBWC14MmetaG_FD_150865 | JGI IMG/M metagenome (GOLD analysis project Ga0210399, IMG submission 150865) | Forest soil microbial communities from Barre Woods Harvard Forest LTER site, Petersham, Massachusetts, United States - Inc-BW-C-14-M | ecosystem: Environmental > Terrestrial > Soil >...
TGCGCCGCCCGCTGTCGCTCGGCGGCGGCAAGATCGTGCTCGACGGGCAGGAGATCCAGGACTCCCCGGCCGCCGAGATGCGCCGCCTGCGCGGCAAGCGCATCGCCATGATCTTCCAGGAACCGATGACGGCGCTCAATCCGCTGTCGCCGGTCGGCCGCCAGATCGCCGAGATGTTCGTGCTGCACGAGGGCACGTCATGGAACGAGGCGATGGACCGCGCCGAGGAGGCGCTGCGCCAGGTCCGCGTGCCGTCGCCCGAGCGGCGTATCCGGGACTACCCGCACCAGCTCTCGGGCGGCATGCGCCAGCGCGTCATGATCGCCATCGCGCTCGCCTGCGGGCCGGAGCTCTTGATCGCCGACGAGCCGACCACCGCGCTCGACGTCACGGTGCAGGCCGAGATCATCGACCTGATGGCCGAGCTCTGCGCCGCCAAGGGCACGGCCATCCTGATGATCAGCCACGATCTCGGGCTGGTCGCCAACATGTGCCGGCGGGTCGCCGTGATGTATGCCGGGCGCATCGTCGAAAGCCAGGTGGCCGGGGCGATCTTCGCCACGCCGCGCCATCCCTATACGCGGGGCCTGGTCGATTCGTTGCCCCGCCTGGGCGAGCGTTCCCGGCGCGGCCAGCAGCGGCTGCGCGAGATCTCGGGCGTCGTGCCATCGATCGCGGCCTACCCTTCGGGTTGCCGCTTCAATCCGCGCTGCCCGGCGGTGACCGACATCTGCCGCTCGACCGCGCCCGAGATCACGGCCTTGCCGGCCGACGGCCTGGTGCGGTGCCACCATCATGGCTGAGCCGCTGCTGAAGCTCGACGACCTCGCGGTCCATTTCACCGTCGGCGGTGCGCTGCGTGGCGGCACCAAGATTCTGAAGGCGGTCGACGGCGTCAGCCTCGACGTGAATCCCGGCGAGTGCCTGGGGCTGGTGGGCGAATCGGGCTGCGGCAAGTCCACCCTGGCGCTCGCCATCATGGGCCTGATCCCACCGACCCATGGCGGGATCGCCCTGAACGGCCGGGCGATTTCCGGGCGCGACCGCATGGCCACGGCGCGCACGGTTCAGATGGTCTTCCAGGACCCCTACGCCTCGCTCAACCCGCGCCAGACCGTGCGGCGCACGCTCGCCGATCCTTTGCGCCTGCACGGCGTCACCGACCGGAGCGAGGTCGACCAGCGGGTCATGGACATGATGGCCAAGGTCGGCTTGCGCCCCGACCATGCCGACCGCTATCCGCACGAATTCTCCGGCGGCCAGCGCCAGCGCATCGGCATCGCCCGCGCCCTGATCCTGCAGCCCAAGCTGGTGATCTGCGACGAGCCGGTGTCGGCGCTCGACGTTTCGATCCGCGCCCAGATCATCAACCTGCTGCTTGACCTCAAGGACGAAATGGGCCTCAGCTACATTATGATCAGCCACGATCTCGGCGTGGTCGAGCATGTGAGCGACCGCGTCGCCGTGATGTATCTCGGCCGCATCGTCGAGCAGGGCGGCTGGCAGGAGATCTTCGAGGACCCGCGCCATCCCTACACGCGCGCCCTGATCGCCGCGATCCCCGACCCGTTCCACCTCGTTGCCGCCTCGGCCACGGCCAAAGCCCGGGGCGAGATCGCAAGCGCGCTCAACCCGCCGCCGGGCTGCCATTTCAATCCGCGCTGCCCGATGAAGGCCGAACGCTGCGTGAGCGAAGTGCCGGCGCTCGAGGCGGTCGCCGCGGGACATCGCGCCGCTTGTCATTTCCGGGATCGCGTGGGTTGATGGGGCTGTAAGTCCCATGCAGACCACCGACGTCGACCGCATCACCGACTGGATCGTCCGCAGCGGCCTGGCAGGCGCGCAGGAAACCGATCTGCTGCGCGAATTCTGCGAGAAATGCAATGCGGCCGGCTTGCCGGTCGGCCGGGCGCTCGTCGTCATCGACACGTTGCATCCCGTACATGAAGGCACGGTCTTCCGCTGGCGCAACGACAATGTCGAGGAGGAGGCGACCATCCAGTATGGTCGCACCACCGAGGGCGCCGCGGCCGAATCCTGGCAACGCAGCCCGTTCTACCACGTGCTGCAGACCGGCGGCGAGGAGTTGCGCCGGCGCCTCGTGTTCGGCGAGGCAGCCGATTTTCCCATCATCCAGGAAATGAAGGATGCGGGCCACACCGACTACATCGTGTTCGTCCATCGCTTCGCAAGCGGGGCCGCCATCGGCGAGATGGACTGCGTCTATTCGGGTTGGTCGACGCGCAGCCCTCAGGGCTTCAGCGACGCCAACATCGTGGCTCTTCGCCATCTCATGCCGGCGCTGCATCTCGCCATCAAGAGCGCCGCACTGGCCAAGGTCGCCGACACGCTGGTCGAGGTCTATCTCGGCCGCGACGCCGGCCGGCGCGTGCTCGAGGGCCGCATCCAGCGCGGCGTCGCCGACCGCATCGAGGCAGCACTGTGGTTCTCCGACCTGCGCAGCTTCACCACCATCACCGACACCGCCTTGCCGGGCGAGATCATCCCGCTGCTGAACGACTATGCCGAGGTCGTGATCACGGCGATCTACGAAGCCGGCGGCGACGTGCTGAAGCTGATCGGCGACGGCACGCTGGCGCTGTTCCGGGCCGACGACCCCTCCGAGGCCTGCCGCCGCGCGCTCAAGGCCGAAGAGCTCGTGCGGGAGCGCGTGAAGGAGCTGAACGAGAAGCGTCGCGCCGCGGAACGGCCCGTCACGTCGGTCTATGTCGGGCTGCATATCGGCGAGGTGTTCTACGGCAATATCGGCAGCGTCGAGCGGCTCGACTTCACGGTCGTGGGACCGGCGGTCAACGAGACCAGTCGCATCGCCTCGATGTGCCGATCGGTCGATCGCTCGGTGCTGGTCTCCTCGACCTTCGCCGACTGCTTGCCCGCCGCCGAGCGGGCGCGCCTGGTGTCGGTCGGCCGCTTCGCCCTGCGCGGCGTCGGCCAGGCCAAGGAACTCTTCACGCTCGATCCCGAGACGCTCTGACTCCCGACTGGCGAAGATTTGACCAGTATTCGCTCGGAAAAAGTCGGTGGACCGACTTGCGCCGGTTGCTCCCTGATGCCTACGATGACGGCAATAGTCGAAGCCGTCCAACGAGGCGGCAGTCCTGGGAGGACATTTTATGGTCAAGACCAAGCGTCGTAGCGTGCTTAAGCTTGCCGGCGGCACTGCCGCCGTTTCTTTGGGTGGGATGGCGGGCATCCTGGCGACCGGCCGCACGCCGGCCTATGCCCAGCAGAAGACCGTGCATTGGTTGAAGTGGGTCGACTTCGTGCCGGCGACGGACACGCTGTTCCGCAAGGAAATGATGCCGGAGGCCGAGAAGGCGCTGGGCGTCAAGATGAATCTCGAGACGGTGAACGGCAACGATCTGCAGCCGCGCATCACGGCCGCCATCCAGTCCGGCGCCGGTCCCGACCTGATCATGTCGTTCAACAGCTACACCCATCTTTACGCCAACAGCGTCGTCGACATGAGCGCGCTGGCCGAGGAAGTCGGCACGCGCGAGGGCGGGCTCTTCCCGTATGCCAAAGCCATCTGCAGCGACGGCAAGATGTTCATGGGCATGCCGTGGGCGGTGATCGGCGGCATGGTCGCCTACCGCAAGTCGTGGTTCGACGAGATCGGCGTCGACAAGTTCCCCGACACCTGGGAGACCTACCGCGAGGCCGGCAAGAAGCTGAAGGCCAAGGGCCATCCGCTCGGCCAGACGCTCGGCCACACCTTCGGCGACGCGCCGGGCTTCACCTACCCCTACCTGTGGTCGTGGGGCGGCAAGGAGGTCGAGGCGGACGGCAAGACCGTGGTCATCAACTCCAAGGAGACGCTCGAATCGGTCAAGTTCATGACCGGCTTCTGGAAGGACGCCCACGACGAGGGCGGCCTTGCCTGGGACGACACCAACAACAACCGTGCGTTCCTGTCGCAGACCATCGCGGCCACGCTGAACGGCGCTTCGATCTACATCGAAGCGCTGCGCAAGCCCGAGCAGTACCAGACCGAGAAGGGCCAGCCGCTGAACAAGGACATCCTGCACGCGCCGCTGCCTAAGGGCCCGGCCGGCCAGTTCGGCTTCCATCTGCTGCAGTCCAACATGCTGATGAAGTATTCCAAGAACCAGGACGCGGCGAAGGAGTTCCTGAAGTGGCTCCACACCGAGGCCAACTACCGGAAGTTCTTCGAATCGCAGAAGGGCTTCGCCACGCCGTGCACCGCCAAGTGGGAGAGCGACCCGCTATGGAACGTCGATCCGGTCATGACGCCCTACCAGGTCGCGGCCAGGCTCGGCCAGGCCATCGGCAACGCCGGGCCGCCCAACGCCAAGGCCCAGGAGGTGCTCTCGAAGTACATCGTCACCGACATGTACGCCAAGGCCGTGCAGGGCATGCCGGCCGAGGAATCGGTGAAATGGGCCGAGAGCGAGCTCAAGAAGGTCTACGAAGTGTAAGGTTCCCTCTAATCGCGTAGCACAACAGGTGAGTGCACCATGGCAGTGACCGCAGTCTCGGGTGTCGAAGTTCGTCGCCCCGTCCCGCGACTGCGGCGCCTGGAGGACGAGCGCTGGCTGGCGCTCGCCCTGCTCGTGCCCACGGCGGTGCTGCTCGGCCTGTTCATCGCCTATCCCTTCTTCGAGGGCGTGATGCTGGCGCTCAGCAGCTCGCGCGTCGGCATCCCGGGCGAGTTCGTCGGCCTCAAGAACTTCAGCAAGATCTGGGACGACAGCATTTTCCGCACGGCGGTCTGGAACACCTTCTGGTACACCGGCGTCACGACGGTGTTCAAGCTGGCGCTCGGCCTGTGGCTGGCCATGCTGCTCAACCGGCATTTCAAGGGCAAGGCGCTGGTGCGCGCCTTCATCCTGCTGCCCTTCATCATTCCCACGGTGCTGTCGACCTTCGCCTGGAAATGGATGTTCGACCCCACCTTCAGCGTCATCAACTGGACGCTGTTCCATCTCGGCATCATCACCACCCGCATCAACTGGCTGGGCGATCCCGACCTCGCCATGACCTCGATCATCATCGTCAACATCTGGCGCGGCGTGCCGTTCTTCGCCATCAGCCTGCTGGCCGGCCTGCAGACCATCAGTCCCGAGCTCAACGAGGCGGCCGCCATCGACGGCGCCCGGCCGTGGAACCGGTTCTGGTACGTCACCTGGCCGCTGCTGCTGCCGGTCACCATGGTGGTGATGCTGTTCTCGGTGATCCAGACCTTCGCCGACTTCCAGCTCGTCTATGTCATGACCGGCGGCGGGCCGGCCAACGCCACGCAGCTCTTCGCGACCTACGCCTACCAGATCGGCATCGGCACCGGCCTGTTGTCGGAGGGCGCCGCGATCTCGCTCGCCATGTTCCCGTTCCTGTTCATCATCGTGGTGGTACAGCTCCTCTACATCCGCCGAGTCGAAACCCGATGAGCTGGGAGACACCCTGACATGATCGAGGGCGCAGCCTGGCGACGGTGGGTGTTCTACAACATCCCGTTGATCCTGTTCGTCTTTGTCCTGCTGTTCCCGTTCTACTGGATGATCATCACGACCTTCCGGCCGGACGGCGAGCTCTACCGGCCGTGGAACGCGCCCAACTACATGCCGTTCTGGACCAACCATCCGACGCTCGAGCACATCGAATACCTGTTCGAGGAGACGAACTTCGCGCGCTGGATGTTGAACACCATGTTCATCGCCGTGGTCTCGACGCTGATCTCGCTGTTCTGCGGCGTGCTGGCGGGCTACGCGCTCGCCCGGCTCAACTTCCCGTGGGCCGGCAGCCTCGGCACGATGATCTTCATCACCTACCTGGTGCCGCAGACGCTGCTGTTCATTCCGCTGGCGCAGATCATCCGCAATTTCGAGCTCGGCGACACGCCGTGGTCGCTGATCCTGACCTATCCGACGTTCCTGATCCCGTTCTGTACCTGGCTGATGATGGGCTACTTCAAGGCCATCCCCAAGGAGCTCGAGGAATGCGCCCGCATCGACGGCGCCTCGCGCTGGAAGGCGATGGTCTACATCATCATTCCCTGTGCGGTGCCCGGCATCCTGTCAGCCGGTATCATCGCCTTCACGCTGTCGTGGAACGAGTTCATCTACGCCCTGGTGTTCCTGTCGTCGCCCGACCAGAAGACCGTCCCGGTCGGCGTCACCTCCGAGCTGATCCGCGGCGACGTCTTCTTCTGGGGGCCGCTGATGGCGGGCGCCTTGCTGGGCTCGATTCCGGTGGCAATCGTCTATTCGTTCTTCGTCGAACACTATGTTTCGGGCCTTACCGGCTCGGTCAAAGGATAGCGTCATGGCCGAGGTCATCGTCCACAAGCTCAACAAGAAGTTCGACCTCACCCACGTGGTGAAGGACGTCGATCTGCAGATCCACGACAAGGAGTTCGTGGTCTTCGTCGGACCCTCGGGCTGCGGCAAGACCACGACTTTGCGCATGATCGCCGGCCTCGAGGCCATAACCTCCGGCGACATCCTGATCGACAACACGGTGGTCAACGACGTGCCGCCGATGGACCGCGATATCGCCATGGTGTTCCAGAACTACGCGCTCTATCCGCACATGAGCGTCGCCGGCAACATGGCGTTCGGACTCAAGATGCGGAAGTTCGAGAAAAGCGAGATCGAGGCCCGCATCAAGCGCGCCGCCGACATCCTGGGCATCGGCGACCTCTTGCACCGCAAGCCGCGCCAGCTCTCCGGCGGGCAACGCCAGAGGGTCGCCCTGGGCCGCGCCATCGTGCGCGATCCCAAGGTGTTCCTGTTCGACGAGCCGCTCAGCAACCTCGATGCCAAGCTCCGGGTGCAGATGCGGGTCGAGCTCAAGAAGCTGCATGAGCGGCTGGGCACCACGGCGATCTACGTGACCCACGACCAGGTCGAGGCGATGACCCTGGGCGACCGGGTCGTCGTGATGAAGGACGGCGTGGTCCAGCAGGTCGGCGAGCCACTCGAGCTCTACAACACCCCGGCCAACCGTTTCGTGGCGGGCTTCATCGGCTCGCCGGCGATGAACTTCGCCGATGTCACGCTCGCCGCCAGCAACGGCAAGGTGTGGGCCGAGGCGCCGGGACTGCGGATCGGCCTGCCGGAGCAGGTCGCCCACCGCGTCAACGGCCGCAACGGCGGCAAGGCCACGGTCGGCATCCGGCCCGAGGACATCCATATTGCGGGGCCGGCCGACCCGGCCGAATTGTGCTTCGATGTCGAAGTCGAAGTGGTCGAGCAGCTCGGTTCCGAGATCCTGCTCGACACGCGGGCCGGCGACACGACTTTCGTGGCGTCAGTCGAGCCGACGCTGCGCATGCGGGTTCACGATCACCTGAAGCTGGCGATGAACCCGGCCCGCCTCCACCTGTTCGACGCCCAGACCGAGGCGGCGATCTAGGCCAGCGGGCTACTGCTTGGGCCCGACCCAACCTTCGAGCACGTCCCACTTGGCCTTGCGCTGCTCGGCGAGCGGCTTCTTGAAGTCGTGGCCGTAGGTCGCGGTGTCGAACGAGCCATAGGTCGGATTGGCGATCACCAACCACTGCTTGCCCCAGTAGGCCATGTCCTGGTCGAAGGCCTTCGCGCGGTCGGCCTCGCTCGAGCGGTAGCGATCGTCGAAGTCGCCGAAATTGTCGCCGATGTTCAGCAGCACGCGGTAGTCCTTGGTCACCACGGCGCGGCGCGTGCTCTTGGCGCTGCCCCAGTCCGGCTTCTCGTTCTGCATCAGGAAGGTGTCGACATTGCCGCCCATCGGGAAGCCGAGCTTCGTCATGTTCTCGCGCGTGTCCTTCTCGGTCGAGACGTCGCGGTTGGAGATGTAGAAGACCTTCACGCCCTTGGAATCGGCGTACTTGGTGAACTCGACGGCGCCCGGGATCGCCAGCGAGACCTGCGCGGCGCAGAACTGGTTCCACGTCTTGGTGCTGAAGGTCTGGTTGTTCTTCAGCATCCACACCTGGTAGAGCGAGTTGTCGATCAGCGTCTCGTCGACGTCGAGAACGACGGCCGGCGGCAGGTTCTGGTAATCGCCCTTCTGCTCGCCCGGAGCCGCCGTCCAGTTCTTGTCGGCCAGCGCCTGGTCGAGCCGGATCTTCGCCAGCGCGAACACGGTGAGCGCGTTGCCCCTGTACTCGACCGAGCGTTGCGTCCACAGCGTCGCCAGCAGCATGTCGTTGGGCGCCACCTCCTGCGCCCGGGCGATGCCCGCCGTGACGATGCTCGTGTAAAGTGCGGCAAGCACGGTGCCGAGCACCAGAAGCTTCCTTGCGATCATGGCCCGATCTCCCTCAACAGCCTCTGCTTGGTCGCCTGGTCGGCGAACGACGCCTCGATTGCCGTCCGCGTGATGCCTCTCAGGGCGGCTTCTCCAAGACCCGCTTCGTCGTACTCCGCGCCCAGTGTGGTGTGGAAGAACGGCGGGTCGTCGGAATTGAGCGTGACGCGAACGCCCGCCTCGATCAACCGATGCAACGGATGGGACTTGCGATCGGGATAGAGACCCAAGGCAATGTTGCTGCCGGGACAGACCTCCAGCACGATGCCGCGACGCGCCAGCTCGGCCATCAAGGCGGGATCGTCGGCCGAGCGCACGCCATGGCCGATGCGGGTCACGGGCAGATCGTTGATCGCGGCCCACACGCTTTCCGGCCCTAAAACCTCGCCGGCATGGACGGTGCAGCCGAAGCCTCGGTCGTGGGCCAGCCGGTAGGCCGGCGCGAAATCGGCGGGCGTGAACTGGGCCTCGTCGCCGCCCATGCCGAAGCCCACAACATAGTGATGTGGTTCGGCCACCATGGCCCGCGCCATGGCGAGCGCCCGCTCGGGCCCGAGATGGCGGATGCAGATGATGATGATGCGGCCTTCGATGCCGAAGTCGCGCCGGGCGCGGTCGATGCCGCCCTCGAGCGCCTCGAGCCAGGCATTGTAGGTGATGCCCAGCGCCGCCGGACGCTCGGGCGAGCAGAACATCTCGACATAGACCGCGCCCTGGCGCGCGACGCTCGCGAGATAGGAATAGATAACGTCGCCGAAATCCTGCGCCCGGCGCACGGTCGTGCAGACGAGGTCGTAGGTGGCGAGGAAGCTCAGAAAATCCTTCCATACATAGTGGCCGTGCTCGCCGATCAGGCCGGGTGGAACGCCCAGGCCATTGCGGGCCGCCAGCTCGCGGGCCAACGCCGGCGGGATCGAGCCTTCGAGATGGCAGTGCAATTCAGCCTTGGGAATCACGTAAATCCTCGCAGCGGCAGGTCCGGCCTTTGCAGCCAGTTGTCGGCCAGATACTCCGCACGCCCGTCGATCAGGTGCAAGGCATAGGCGTGGCGTGGCCGCGCCGACCGGTTGGGGGCGCTGGCATGGGGCAGCAGCCCGTGCAGCACGACCAGGCTGCCGCGCCGCGCCTCGAGTGCCGCCGGCGCGGTGTCCGGCCACGGCGTGTCGTCCAGCGTGGTGGTGACCAGGCGGTCGCCGACGCGATGAAAGCGTTGGCGCAGCGGGCCGCGATGGCCGCCCGGCAGCGCCATCAGGCAGCCATTGTCGCGATCGGCATCGTCGAGGGCGATCCACAGGCCGGTGACCGTGACGGGCCGGGTGCTGAGATAGGTCGCGTCCTGGTGCCAGCCGACTTCGGCGCCGATCCGCGGCTGCTTGAAGAGGTACATCGACTGCAGCAGCAGCGGCTGCACCAGGCCCAGCGCCCGCGCCAGCGCCGCGATCCGTGGCTGGCGCGAGATGCGGTCGAAGACGGGATCGAGATCGTGCAGCGCATGGCCGATCTTGTTCAGCGCCAGCGGCACCGGCTGGTCGGTCGCGCTCTCCTCGAAGAAGAAGCGGATGGCGCCGCCCGACTCCCGGAAATAGCGGTCGCCGGCATGGCCCTGGTCGCGCGTCGAAAAGATCGAGCGTACCGGCCCAGGATCGAAGCCTGCCACAAGCTCGGCCGCGCGCGCCTGCAGCGCATCGCAATCGGCCGATGGCAGGAAGCCTTGCAGCACCAGGAAGCCGTCGCGCGCGAATGCCTCGAGGTCGAGCGCGCTCACGGGGCGATCCTTTCCAGGACGACCGGCCGGTCGCCGGGCGCGGCATCGCCGATCCGGATCGCGCGGCGCACCATGTCGATCGCGGTGTCGGCATCGCTGTCGCTGGCGGCATGGACGATGCACAACGGGCTGCCGGCACGCACGGGGGCGCCGACATCGATGACGTCGCTCAGGCCGACCGACGCATCGATTGCGTCGTCGGCATGGCTGCGCCCGCCGCCCAGCGCCACTACGGCGATGCCGACGTCGCGGGTGTTCATGCCGACAACATGGCCCGACCGTTTGGCCGTGCAGGGTCTTCTGACCGGCGCCTGCGGGAGATAGCGCGCGCTGTGCTCGAGGAAGTCGTCCGGCCCGCCGAGCGCCGCCACCATGCGGGCAAAGACCTGGGCCGCGCGCCCGTCTTCCAGCGCCGCCTCGGCGCGCGCCCGGCCGGCGGCGGCGCTGGGCGCCAGGCCGCCGAGCGCGATCATCTCGCCGGCCAGCGTCATAGTTACCTCGTGCAGACGCGGGTCGCGCGTGCCCTCGCCTTTCAGGTATTCCACGGTCTCGACGACTTCGAGCGCATTGCCGACATTGCGGCCCAGCACACGGTCCATGTCGGTGATCAGCGCGATCGTGGGCAGGCCGGCCTGGTTGGCCACGGCCACCAGGCTGTTGGCCAGGTCGCGCGCCATCTCCTCGGTGTCGCAGAACGCGCCCGAGCCGCATTTCACGTCCATCACCAGCCCGTCGAGGCCCTCGGCGACCTTCTTCGACAGGATCGAGCTCGTGATCAGCGGGATGGATTCGACGGTGGCCGTGACATCGCGCGTGGCGTAGAGCCGCCGATCGGCCGGCGCCAGGTCGTCGGTCTGGCCGATGATGGCGCAACCGACCGCGCGCACGACCTTGCGGAAGGTGGCGATGTCGGGCTGGGTCTCGTAGCCCGAGATGGCGGAGAGCTTGTCGAGCGTGCCGCCGGTGTGGCCGAGGCCGCGGCCTGAAATCATCGGCACGAAGAGGCCGCAGGCCGCCACGATCGGCGCCAGCATCAGGCTCACCTTGTCGCCGACGCCGCCGCTCGAATGCTTGTCGACCACCGGCCCCGGCAGCGCCAGGCTCTTCCACTCGAGCTGTGCACCGGACCGCATCAGGGCGAGCGTGAGCGCCACCCGCTCGGCCGTCGTCATGCCGCGAAAGAACACCGCCATGGCGAACGCCGCGACCTGGCCTTCGCTCAGGCTGCCGTCATGGATGCCGCGGCCGACGAAGGCGATCTCGTCGGCGGAAAGCTCGCCGCCGTCGCGTTTCTTGCGGATGATCTCCTGCGGCAGCATGGATCTATCCGGCGTCGGCTTGTACGTTCGCGTCTGGACGCCCAAGACCGGTCATCTTCAACTTCAGAATCCCGACAGCAGAAAGTCCATTGCCGCGACGATCGTGTCCCGCCGCCCCGCGAGGTTTCCAGCGGGAGGGCCCAGCTCGCTTCGCGCAACTCCGGCGAGCTGTGGAATCATCAAGACGCAGGCCTCGCCTTCGAACTTCCGAAGCTCCGGACACCGTCAGAAAACACGCCGTACTTCTCTACGTGCTCGTTGTAGGCGGCGATCGCGTCGCGAGTCTCCTGGCGCCACTTCTTACGCTTCGCTTCGGCAAGCTCTTCCATCAAGGCTCGTTCGAGCGTAGCGGAAAGATTGAGCCCGGCCTCCCGCGCGGCAGCAATAAGGTCACTGCTCACGCTGACATTCGTGGCGCGTTTTCGAATTGCTGCTGAGCCTTGGCGGCGCATTTGGTACTCCTTCGTCACCGCGCATCCTATGGCACTATGTATGCGCACGAATGGTGCGCATCAACCTAGGCAGGCTACGCCGTAGTGAGATAATCCTTTACCCGTAGCCCTCCAGAAAGGCGCGCAACAGATGTCGCACCTTGCCCGACGCCTCGCGCGCCACGGCCAGGGTCTGTTCGTGGCCGAGCTTGTCGTGCGTCAGGCCTGCCGCGAAGTTGGTCATCAGCGAGACCGCGACCACCTTCAGGCCGGCCTGGCGCGCCAGGATCGTCTCCGGCACGGTCGACATGCCGACCGCGTCGGCGCCCAGGGTGCGGGCGGCGCGGATCTCGGCCGGCGTCTCGAAGCTCGGGCCGCAGAACCAGATGTAGACGCCGTCATGGCAGATGATGTTGTTGGCGCGCGCCACCGACAGCATCTGCTCGACCAGCTTGGGATCGTAGGCATCGACCATGTCGACGAAGCGCTCGCTGCCCGCCGCCTCGCCGAACAGGGGATTGACGCCGGTGAAGTTGATGTGATCGGAGATCACCATCGGCGAGCCGGGCGGCATGTCGAGCCGCAGGCTGCCCGCCGCGTTGGTCTGCAACAGCGTCTCGCAGCCCAGCCCTGCCATGGCGCGAATGGCGCCCTTCATCTCGTCGGCCCGGCCGCGCTCGTAGTAGTGCGCGCGGCCCTGCAGCACGGCGACCGGCGTCGGCCCGACATGGCCCAGCACCAATTGGCCGGCGTGGCTGCTCACGCCGGTCACGGGAAAATCCGCCAGCTCGCCGTAGGGAATGGTGGCGATGGCTTTCACGTCGTCGGCGAAACCGCCCAGGCCCGAGCCCAGCACCACGGCCACCTTCGGCCGGAAGCCTGGAGCGCGGCTGGCGATCACCTCGTTCATGGCTTGGCGAGATGATGCGGGCCGAACGACATCGGCAGGAGCTGGCCCAGGGTCACGGTGCGATGCAGGCCGTCGGGGCCGCAGAGATGAATCGGCAGATCGTCCGACGCGAACTCGCGCAGCTTCTGGCGACAACCGCCGCACGGCGTGATGACCTCGGGGCCGGGGCCGATCACGAGACATTCGAGGACGCGCTTGTGCCCTGCCGCCACCAGGGCGGCGATGGCCCCCGCCTCGGCACATAGGCCCTGCGGGTAGGCCGAGTTCTCGACGTTGCAGCCGCCATGGATCGAGCCGTCCTCGCCGCGCAGCGCCGCGCCGACATGGAACTTCGAGTAGGGCGCGTGGGCGTGCAGCATCATCCGGCGCGCGAGATGCAGCAGGTCGTCCATCAGTGCTCCTTTTCGTATGGCACGCCGGCCGCCTTGGGCGCCACGGCGCGGCCGATGAAGCCGGCCAACAGAAACATGGTGAGAAGATAGGGCAAAGCCTGGATCAGTTGCACCGGCACCTCACCCATGCCCGGCATCTCGACACCCTGCAGGCGGATGGCCACGGCATCGAGCAGGCCGAAGATCAGGCAGGCGCCGAAAGCCGGAAACGGCCGCCACTTGCCGAAGATGATGGCCGCCAGCGCGATGAAACCCTGCCCGGCGGTCATATCCCGGCTGAAACCGGCATTCTGGGCGATCGACAGATAGGCGCCGGCGAGGCCCGCGAACAGGCCGCACAGCAGCACCGCGCGATAGCGCAGCCAGGCCACCGAGATGCCGGCGGCATCGACGGCAAGCGGCATCTCGCCCACGGCGCGCAGCCTGAGGCCAAAGCGCGTGCGCTCGATGATCCACCAGGTGAGCGGCACCGAGGCGAGCGCCACGTAGACCAGGATGCTGTCGCCCGCGCGCGGGAAGAAGAGCGGCATCAGGCGCTGCTCGCTCTCGAGCGCCGGAGTCTGGCCGCCGCGCGCGAACCATGCCGCGCCCAGCACGACCGTGAGGCCCGCCGCCAGGATGTTGATGGCGACGCCGCTCACCACCTGGTTGCCGCGCCAGGTGATGCAGGCAAAACCGTGCAGCAGCGCCATCGCTTCGGCGGCGACGATGGCGGCGGCGACGCCCAGCCAGGCCGAGCCGGTGACCGCGGCGGTCGCGGCGGCGAAGAACGCCGCCATCAGCATCTTGCCTTCGAGGCCGACATCGACGATGCCGCTTTTCTCGGAGAACAGCCCGCCCATGGCGCACAGCACCAACGGCGTCGCCACGCGCAGGGTGGCGGCGAACATCAGGAAGACGAAGGAGAGGACGTCGTCCATGGTTACTTCCTCCCCACGCAGTGGGGAGGTGGCCGAAGGCCGGAGGGGTCATGGGCAACAGTGCGGCTGCTCATGACCCCTCCGCCCGCTTCGCGGGCACCTCCCCACTGCGTGGGGAGGCAAAGAGGGCCAACATCCATTGCAGCCACGGCCGCGGCAGATGCGCCAGCGCGCCGGAGAACAGGATGATCAGGCCCTGGATCACCACCACCATCTCGCGGGTGATGGCCGGGATCTCGAAGGCGAGCTCGGCGCCGCCCTGCTGCAGCGCGCCGAACAGCAGGGCCGCCAGCACGATGCCCAGCGGGTGGCTGCGGCCCATCAGAGCGACGGCGATGCCGGCGAAGCCGTAGCCCGCCGGAAAGTCGAGCACGATGCGCTGGTGTACGCCCATCAGCTCGTTGACGCCGACGAAGCCCGCCAGCGCCCCGCTGAGGCACATGGCGAGCATGGTCGTGCGCTTGATACTCGTGCCGGCATAGACCGCAGCCTCGGGGTTGTGCCCCATGGTGCGGAGCTCATAGCCCCACGGCGTGTGCCAGAGGAACACCCAGACGCCCACACAGCAGAACACCGCCAGCACGATCGAGAGATTGAGCGCCGAGGGCGCCACCTGGATGCCGACCGCGGCCAGCACTTCCTGCATCGAGGGCAGCTTGCCGGACGCGGTGAAGTTGCGGCTCTGCGGCGTCATCGAGCCGGGCGCGATCAGCACGTTCACCATCAGGTAGACCATCAGCGCCGAGGCGACGAAGTTGAACATGATGGTGGTGATGACGATGTGGCTGCCGCGCCACGCCTGCAGCCAGGCCGGCACGGCGGCCCACGCCGCGCCGAACAGCGTCGCCGCGGCGATGGCGAGCGGGATCATTGCCCACGCCGGCAGGAAATGATCGAACGCGAGGATGGCGAGACCACAGCCCAGGCCGCCGATATAGGCCTGACCCTCGCCGCCGATGTTGAACAGGCCGGCATGGAAGGCGACGGCGACGGCGAGGCCGGTGAAGATGAAATTGGTCGTGTAGTAGAGCGTGTAGCCGATCGCCTCGGACGAGCCGATGGCACCCAGGACCAGGAATCGCAGCGCGTGGAACGGATCGACTCCGATGATGCGCACGATGATGCCGACCGTGACGAAGGCGAGCGCGATGTTGATCAGCGGCAGGGCCGCGATCTCCGCCCAGGCGGGCAGCGGCCGGCGCGGTGCGCTCATGGCCCTTCGACTTCGCTCAGGGCAGGCGCGGCGCCCGCCATCATCAGCCCAAGCGTGCGCTCGTCGGCGCGACCGGCAGGCACCTCGCCCACGATCCGGCCGGCGAACATCACCAGGATGCGGTCGGCCAGTGCCAGGATCTCGTCGAGCTCGACCGAGATCACGAGGACGGCGCAGCCCTGGTCGCGGCTCTTCAGCAGCTCGCGATGGATGAATTCGATGGCGCCGATGTCGACGCCGCGCGTCGGCTGGCCGACCAGCAGGACCTTGGGCTCGCGCGCCATCTCGCGCGCCAGCACCAGCTTCTGCTGGTTGCCGCCGGAGAAGCTCGACGAGCGCAGGCCAGGCGCGCGCGGCCGCACGTCGAAGCGTTCCATGAGCACCGCACAGTGCGCGCCGACCGCCGGGCCGTCCATCAGGTAGTGGCGGCAGAAAGGCGGCTCCTCCTGGTAGCCCAGGATCGACGTCTCTGCTGCCTGGAACGCCGCCACCATGCCCTGGCGCAGGCGATCCTCGGGAACGTGCGCCACGCCAAGATCGCGCATCTCGGCGGGGTCGGTAGGATGGTGCGGGTCGATCGTGCGGCCGCGTACCACGAGCCGCCCGCCGGTCGGCGCCCGGATGCCAGACAGGACCTGCAGCAGCTCGGTCTGGCCGTTGCCCGAGACGCCGGCAATGCCCACGATCTCGCCGGCCCGCAGTTCGAGGCCGACATCGTCGAGCAGCCGCACGCCGCGCTCGTCGACCAGCGTCAGATGATCGGCTTGCAGCAGAACATCGCCCGGCCGCTTGGGCGCCTTGTCGAGCTGCATCAGCACCTTGCGGCCCACCATCAGCTCAGCCAGCTCTTCGGGACTGGTGTCCGCCGTGCGGCGGTCGGCCACGATCTGCCCCTGGCGCATGACATAGACATGGTCGGTGGCGGCCATGATCTCGCGCAGTTTGTGGGTGATCAGCACGACCGTGACGCCGCGTTCCCTGAGCGTCGCCAGGATGCGGAACAGCTGGTCGGTCTCCTGCGGCGTCAGCACGGCACTGGGTTCGTCGAGGATCAGGATCCGCGCGCCGCGGAACAGCACCTTCAGGATCTCGACCCGCTGCTGCTCACCCACCGAGAGATCGGCCACGAGCGCGTCGGGATCGACCGCGAGACCATACTCGCGCGCCAGCCGCGCCAGCTCGGCGCGCGCCGCCGCCAGGCCGCCCGCCAGCAACGCTCCGCCCTCGGCGCCCAGCACCAGGTTCTCCAGCACGGTGAAGGTGCCGACCAGCATGAAGTGCTGGTGGACCATGCCGATGCCCTGCGCGATGGCGTCGCGCGGGTTTTCCATGCGGACGGCGCGGCCCTCGACGCGGATCTCGCCCGCGTCGGCGTGGTAGAGGCCGTAGAGGATGCTCATCAGCGTCGACTTGCCGGCGCCGTTCTCACCGACGATGCCGGTGATCGCACCTTTCTCGATGCGCAGCGACACGCCGCGCACGGCATGCACGTTGCCGAACGATTTCTGGATGCCCTGAAGCTCGATCGCCGGGATGGCTGTCATCAACAATAAGCCTCATGCTGAGGAGCGAGCGCAGCGAGCGTCTCGAAGCATGAGCAACCGGCACGTCCCGAGCCCACCCTTCGAGACGACCGCTTCGCGGCCTCCTCAGGGTGAGGTCGTTCGCGCCGCTGCATCACTTGCAGGAATTGTTGCTCATGTAGTCGTGGACGACGATCTTGCCCGACACGATGTCGGCCTTGGCGGCCTCGACCTTGGCCTTCATCTCAGGCGTGATCAGCTTCTCGTTGTCCTTGTCGAGCGCCCAGTCGACGCCGCCTTCCTTGAGGCCGAGCACCTGCGTGCCGCCCTTCCAGGTGCCGGCCTGCGCCGCCTTGAAGCTGTTGTAGGCCGCGAGGTCGACCCGTTTCAGCATCGAGGTCAGCATGGTGCCGGGGTGCAGGTAGTTCTGGTTGGAATCGACGCCGATGCCGAGCTTGCCGCGATCCTTGGCGGCCTGCAGCACGCCGATGCCGGTCGAGCCGGCGGCGGCATAGACGATATCGACGCCGCGGTCGAACTGGCCCTTGGCGAGCTCGGCGCCGCGGCCCGGATCGTTCCAGGCGGCGGGCGTGGTGCCGGTCATGTTGCTTATAAGCTCGGCGCTGGGGTTGGCGTACTTGATGCCCTGCTCGAAGCCGCACTGGAAGCGGCGGATCAGCGGAATGTCCATACCGCCCACGAAACCGATCTTGCCGCTCTTGGATGCCAGTGCCGCCAGCACGCCGACCAGGAACGAGCCCTCATGCTCCTTGAACACCACTGATTGTACGTTGGGCAGGTCGACGACGCTGTCGATGATGGTGAAGTGGATGTTGGGGAATTCCTTGGCCACCTTCTCGAGCGCCACGCCCTGCGAGAAGCCGACGGCGACAATGGGATCCTGGCCGCGCTGGGCAAAGCGCCGATGCGCCTGCTCGAACTGTGTCTCGTTGGTGGGCTCGAACTCGGCGACCGCGGTCCCTGTCTCCTTCTTGAACTTCTCGGCGCCCTGGCTCACGCCTTCGTTGAAGGATTTGTCGAATTTCCCGCCGGTGCTGTAGACGATGGCAGGCTTGATGGCGGTCTGCGCCACGGCAGGTGCGGCCAGCGCACAGGCGGCGAACAAGGCGACCAGCGGTCCAATCCAGCGATTCATGTCGGTTCCCCTTTTCGTTGGCACGAGTGTGGACCGGCCCGCAAGCCGGGTCTAGGCGTCTCCACGCGTGGCACGGGACCTGCTACTTTGGCGTCGTCCGACCGACGCAGGGGAAGATCCATGGCCGAGTACGATCTCGTCATCCGCAACACCACCATCGCCACGGCGTCGGACGTCGTTAAAGGCGATATCGGCATCGTGGGTGGCCGCGTCGTGGCGCTGGGCGAGCGGCTGGACAAGGGCCGCAAGGAGATCGACGCCACCGGCCTGATCGCCGTGCCGGGCGGCATCGACGCCCATGTCCATTTCGACCAGGACACCGCCGACGGCTCGGTGTTCTGCGACGATTTCGAGAGCGGCAGCCGGGCCGCGGCGGCCGGCGGCACGACCACCATCATCCCCTTCGCCTACCAGAGCCGCGGCCAGTCGCTGCGCGACGCGGTCAACCGTTATCACAAGCGTGCCGAGGGCAAGTCGCTGATCGACTATGCCTTCCACGTGATCCTGTCCGATCCCAGCGAGAAGATCATGGGCCAGGACTTTCCGGCGCTGGTGGCCGACGGCTACACCTCGTTCAAGGTCTACATGACCTATGACGACGTGAAGCTCACCGACCGCGAGATGCTCGATGCGCTGGCGGCGGCGCGGCGCGAGCAGGCGATGCTGATGATCCATGCCGAGAATTCCGACTGCATCGTTTGGCTGACCGAACGGCTCGAGCTCAAGGGCATGACGGCCGCCAAGTTCCACGCCACGTCGCGGCCCTTCGTGGTCGAGCGCGAGGCCACGCATCGCGCCATCTCGCTCGCCGAGCTTCTGGACGTGCCGATGCTGCTGGTGCACGTCTCGGCCAAGGAGGCGATGCACGAGATCCAGCGCGCCCAGGCGCGCGGCCTGCGTGTCTTCGGCGAGACCTGCCCGCAGTACCTGTTCCTGAGTGAGGAGGATTTCGAGAAGCCGGGCGACGAAGGCAGCAAATGCGTGTGCTCACCGCCGCCGCGCGGCACCGAGAACCAGGAGCACATCTGGACCGGGCTGTCGGCCAACACTTTCCACGTGCTGTCGTCGGATCACGCCGCGTTCAAGTACGACGACGTGCGCGGCAAGAAGCTGCCGGGCGCGGACAAGAGCTTCCGCAAGATCCCCAACGGCGTGCCGGGCGTGGAGACCCGCCTGCCGCTGCTCTTCTCCGAGGGCGTCGGCAAGGGCCGCATCACGCTGCAGCAGTTCGTGGCGATCTCCTCGACCAATGCCGCCAAGATCTACGGATTGCATCCGCGCAAGGGCACGATCGCCGTCGGCGCCGACGCCGACATCGTGCTGTGGGATCCCGCGCGCAAGGTCAGCCTCACCAATTCGATCCTGCATCACAATTGCGACTACACGCCCTACGAGGGCCGCGAGCTCACCGGCTATCCGGTGATGACCCTGTCGCGCGGCGAGGTCGTGATGGAGGAGGCGAAGATGAGCGGCTCGGCCGGCCGCGGCCTGTTCCAGAAGTGCGACCGGCCGGAGGCGGCGCGGCCGCGGGGCAAGCCGCTGATCGACCCGTCGATCTTCAATTAGCTGGGGGCGCGCGACTCCAGTCGCGCGTCTTTGGCTCAGCCTAAAGATCGCGCCACTGGAGTGGCGCGCCCCCAGCATCAATTCGCCGGCTTGTACTGCTCCATGAACGACACGACCTCGGCGACCGGCAGGACGTCGGCGTATTTCAGGGCCATGTCGTAGAGATTGGCGTAGTGCGGGCTCTCGTGCTTGTCGGAAACGCATTCCTCCGGGACGATGGTGCGGAAGCTCCTGGACAGGCTGTCGACCACGGTGGCGCGCACGCAGCCCGAGGTCGATCCGCCGGTGACGATCACCGTGTCGACCTTGTGGAAGGTGAACAGCGAGCCGAGGTTGGTCTCGAAGAACGCCGAGGCCATGCGCTTGTTGATGACGATGTCGTGGGCGCGGTCGATCTCGCAGCGGTCGTCGAACTGGGCGCGGCGCGAGTCCGCCTTGATGTTCTGCAGCGAGTCGGGCGTGTCGCTGCGCGTGCCCCAGACGCCGCAATCCTCGCCCGAGTCGAGATAGGCCACATAGGTCCAGACCACCGGGCAGCGGCTGAGGCGGAACAGCCGCGCCAGCTTGTTCACGTATTCGATCTGCCGCGGGTCGGTCTCATAGGCCGTCACGAATTCGCCCGGGCGGGTATAGGCACATTGAAGGTCGACATTGACCAAAGCAGGCTTGCGGCCAAAGCCGAAACGCTGGCGGTCGGGATTGGCCTTTACGGCCTCATAGAGTTCGCGGGCGGTCTTGTTCGACGTTTCCATTTCGGCCTCGTCCTGAGAAATCAGCCAAACCGGCTGAGCAAGAAGGGAGCCACCGGCAGGCTGGTCGAGCGGCCCGCCAGCATCTCGGCGGTCAGGCGCGCCAGCACCGGCGCCAAGGTATAGCCGTTGGAGCTGACGCAATTGTAGAAGCCCGGCAGGCCCGGCACCTCGCCCAGGATCGGCGCGCGGTCGATATTGACGTTCATGCCGGCCCAGATGCGAATGGCGTGGAGCTGGGCGAGCGCCGGCACGGCGCGGCTGGCGATCCAGAGGTTGCCCTCGACGCTGCTGCGGAGCGCGCGCGACACGCGCTGGCGTTCGTCGAGATCGGCCGTCCAGCCGCCGCCGATCATGAAGGCGCCCGACCCCGTCTGCTTCAGGGTGAGATGGCGATGGGCATAGGCGACCAGCCGCGACAGCGTGGGCGCCGTGGGCTCGGTGACGACCATCTGCAACGGCGCGCCGCGCACCGGGATGCCGACGCCGGCCATGCGGGCGACTTCCGCCGCCCAGGGTCCTGCCGCGTTGACGACGCGCCGGGCGCGGATGTCGCCGCGGCTGGTCGTGATCTTCCAGTGCGTGCCGTCGCGCTCGATGGCCGTGACGTTGCTGCCGCGCCGGAAGCGCGCGCCGAGCGCCTTGGCCTTGGCCACCACGGCGTAGGTGCCCTTCAACGGATTGATCTTGCCCTCACCCGGGCACCATTCGGCGGCAATGGCGACCTCGCCAATGCAAGGTTCGAGCGCGTGCAGCTCGTTGGCGCCGATCAGCTCGGCCTCGACGCCGCGGCTCTTCTCCAGGGCGATCTTGCCCTTCAGGAACGCGATATCGCGCTCGTTCTCCGCCAGCATCAGGCCGCCGCAGACCTTCATTTCCAGATCCTGGCCGGTGTCGCGCTGGATGTCCTGCCACAGGGCCACCGAAGCGGGACCGAGCGGCAAGCCGTCGGCCGCACGACTCGACGGCGGCGCGTCCAAGGCGAAGTCGAAGGCGAGAAGCTGGACGTGCAGCGAGCCTGCGTTGGCGCCGGAGGCCTGCAGGTTCACCTCGTCGCGCTCGACCACCATGGCCTCGATGCCCTCATGCGCCAGCCAATAGGCGAGGCAGGAGCCGGCGACGCCGCCGCCGATCACCAGGGTGTCGACGGTCTCTGCCGGCAGGGGTGCAGTATCGCGCGGCCGCGCCATGTCGGGCGGCACGAAGTCCTTGTGGCCGGTCCATTCCGGCTGCTCGACCATCAGGGCGCGGATCGGCACCGGCTTGGCGGGCGGTCGCGGTGCGAACAGCCCGAACTCGCCCACTTCCGGCGTCGTCAGGCGCGCCACCACGGAGGCGCAATAGCGGCCCTGGCAGCGACCCATGCCGACCCGGCAGGCACGCTTCAGCGCGGCCGGAGAATCGTGTCCGACCGCGATCAGCGTGCGCAATTCGCCCGCCGTCACCTCCTCGCAGCGACAGACGACGGCGGTGTCATCGATCGTCTCGGGATCGATCGCCGGCGTCTCGAACAGCGTCCAGAGGGCTGCCTGGAAGCGCGCGGCGCGACGCAGCGTGCGCCGGGCCTCGCGCGGCTCGGCTACTTTGAGCCCGAGATCGCCCGCGATCGCAACGGCAGCCAGCGCGCCTTGCGCCAGAGCCGCGTGGGCACCGCCGAAGCGCGCGCCGTCGCCGATCGAGAAAACCTCGCCGAGACTGGTGCGGCCGTTGGCGTCGGTGAGGGTTTCCATCGAGCCCATGCCGCGCGGCACGAAGCGGTGAGCGCAGCCCAGCGAGCGCGCCAGCTCCGACGACGAGGCGAAGCCGTAATTCAGGGCGACGATGTCGGCCTCGAGCGCGAGATCGCCCGCCTGCACGCCACGCACGCGATCCTCGCCCAGCAGCCGTGTTGCCTTGCGGTTCCAGTGCAGCTTCCGACCCAGCCGGGCGGCAAGCGATAGCCCGTCGACCAGCAGGAAAGGATCGGCGGACGCGGCAGTCGCCAAGGCGCGCCATCGCCCGAGGCCCGGCCGCCGCGCCGCCTCGAGGACGGCGACGACGTTCGCGCCGCCGTCCAGGAGCTCGACGGCCGTCTGCAGGCAAAGTGGGCCGTTGCCGGCAATCACGATGCGTTCGCCGGGCGACACGCGATAGGAGCGCGCGAGCGTCTGCAGCCCGCCCACCGTCATCACACCGGGCAGAGTCCAGCCCGGCACGGTCGGCGATTGCTCGTAGGCGCCGGTCGCCAGCACCAGGCGCTTGGGCCGGTAGAGCCGCGACTGGCCCGCGACGATGGCGGCGATCTCCTGGGCCGAGAAGGCAGCCCACACCGTCGCTTCGTTGACGACCCGAACCCCCGCCCGCAGCGCCGATTGCGCCAGCACGGCCCCGTCACGGAATTGGCGGTCGAGGGTCGACAGGTCGGCCTCGTACGAGGGCGCCAGCGGCTTGAAGAACTGCCCACCCGCATAGAGGCGTTCGTCGAGCACGACCACGTCGGCCCCGGCGAGCGCCAGACCGCGCGCCGCCGAGAGGCCCGCGGGGCCGGCGCCCACCACCAACACGTCGCAGGCGATTTCCTCGGCCGGGCGCGGCGGTTCGCCGTGGTTGGCCGCGGCCGTTGGCGAGGAGCGAACCTCCATGCCCGCCGCCGCCCTGGTGAGGCAGGCCCGCTGACTGGGTCGGCCGTCGACCGTCACCAGGCAATCGAAGCACACGCCCATGCCGCAGAATGGCCCGCGCGGCGCGCCCGAGCGGGCCTGGCGGACGGCCACGATGTCGGACGCGGCCAGGGCGGCGGCGATGGTCTCGCCTTCCAGCGCCTCGATTTCGCGGCCATCGAAGCTCAAGCGAACCGGTGAGCCGGCCGGCCGCATATCGGGGTGCTTCAGGCGCATGGCAAAAGGTTTACAATGACGCTGCGGATTAGAACACCAACAACAACTCTCACCCTGAGGAGCGTATCGAAGGGTGGGCGCGCGCACTTTGCTTGTTGCCCATCCTTCGAGACGGCGCTGCGCGCCTCCTCAGGATGAGGTGGTTGCTGGGGTTGCCGGCTACAGGAGTGAAGATGAAGAAGTTTCGCGGCACCTACACCGTCCTGATCACGCCCTTTACCGCCGATGGGAAGAAAGTCGACGAAGCAGCGCTCCGGCGCCTAGTCGACTTCCAGATCGACGAAGGCATCCATGGCCTGATCCCGCTGGGCAGCACCGGCGAGTTCCTGAGCGTGACGCCCGACGAGCGGCGGCAGATTGTGGAGACCGTGATCAAGCAGGCGGCCGGCCGCGTGCCGGTGCTGATCGGCACAGGCGCGGAATGGACCGACGAGGTCGTGCGCGCCAGCCGCGAAGCCGAGTCGATGGGCGCCGACGGCGTGATGATCATCCCGCCTTTCTACAGCGTGCCGACCGACGACGAGCTCTATGCGCACTACAAGAACGTGTCGGACGCGATCTCGATTCCGATCATGGTCTACAACAACCCGGCGACGGCCAACGTCGACATGACGCCGGAACTGATCGCCCGCATCGCCCAGATCCCCAACTGCCGGTACGTGAAGGAATCGACCCTCGATCCGACGCGCGTGCGCGACATCATTCGCCTGGCCGGCGACAAGATGACCGTGTTCGCGGGCGTGCTGGGCTACGAATCGTTCTGGCTGGGCGCCGAAGGCTGGGTCGCGGTGTGCTCCAACGTCATTCCGCGCTGGTCGGCCGAGCTGTTCGAGCTGGTCGCCGACAAGCGCGACATGGATACCGCCTTGGCGCTCTACAACAAGATGACGCCGCTGCTCTGGTGGGTCGGCGGGCCGCGCTACGTCTCGGGCACCAAGGCGTGCTTCGAGATGATGGGCATGCCGATGGGCCCGCCCCGCGCGCCGCGCCTGCCGCTGCCCGAGGCGCAGCGACCGGCCTTGCGCGAGGTGTTGCGGACGATGGGCGTGCTGGCGGAGGAGAAGGCGAGAGCGCGGGCTTGATTTGCCTTCAGGTTCCTCTCCCTCTAGCGGGGGAGAGGAACATGATGTCTCAAGAAGGGTGGTCAATGATCATCCCGCGCGAGCTGGTGGTCGACGGCGGCGCCGTAGGCTTTGCCGTAATAGGCCTCGATGCGGCGCTGCACGAAATCCCAGCAGGTCGTCATCACCAGGTAGATGATGGCCACGACCATGAAGACTTCCAGCACCTGGAACTTCTGCTGCATCAGGATCTGGCCGCGCCGCAGCACCTCCTCCATGGAGATCACCGAGGCGATGGAGGTGGTCTTCAGAAGCCCGTTCACCGAGTTGCCGAGCGGCGGGATGATGACGCGCAACGCCTGCGGCAGCACGACTTTGCGGAAGATCTGGTAGGGCTTCAGCCCGAGCGCACGCGCCGCCTCGGTCTGGCCCTTGGCGACCGACAGGATGCCGCCGCGCAGGATCTCCGAGAGATAGGCCGCCTCGTTCAGCGCCAGGCCGATGACGGCCGCTTCAATGACCGAGAAGCGCACCAGCCCGAGCTGCGGCAGGCCGGTATAGATGATGATGAGCTGCACCAGCAACGGCGTGCCGCGGAAGATCCAGACATAGATCTCGGCCGTCCGCGACAGCGCCTTGTGTTTGCTGAGTCGCATGACAGCGAGCAGAAGACCGATCATGCCGCCCAGGATCAGCGTGCTGATCGTGAGCCCAATCGTCCACAGCGCGCCTTCCAGGAGATAGAGGTTGGTGAAGTAGCTCCAGAAGCCTTCCCAGTTCCAGACCTTCATGGCGGCCTCTCACGTTCAGCCAATCCGAGCGCAGCGACGGATCTCATGGCGATTGCGAGCGGCGTGCTCGTTGAAATGCCACGAGGTCCTTCGCTGCGCTCAGGACGACAGAATTTTGTCGACGAAGATACTCAGCCCGGTCCCGGCCCTTTGATCGAGAAGACGGGCTCCTCGATCTTCAGCACGCCGTACTGGTCGAGCAGCTTGTCGTAGAAGCCGTCCTTCTTGAGCGCATCGAGTGCGCCCACGACGGCCTCGGCCAGCGGCCTGTTGGCGAAGGCGAAGCAGGCGGTCTGCGGGAACACGCCGCTGATAGCGCGGGTGAAGTCGCCGCGCTGCTGCATGAACATCGCCGTGGCGTCGATGCAGGTCGCGGCGTCCGACTGGCCGGCCTTCAGTGCCTGGAAGGCCTCGGCGAAATTGTTGAAGGTCATGACGGTGACGGGCTTGAGGCCCTTCTTGGTGACGATGTCGTTGACCTCGCGCGTGCGCCGCTCCTCGATGCCGCCCAGCTCGACCGAGATGCGCTTGCCGGCGAGATCGTCGATCGTCTTCAGCCCCAGCGGATTGCCCTTGGCGGCGAGGAAGCTGATGGCCGCCTGTTCATAGGGCACCATGTACATCAGCTTCGACCGTTCCTCGGTCCAGAAGATGCCGGTATTGATCATGTCCCAGCGCTTGGCGGCGAGGCCCGGGATCATGGTGGCGAATTCGGTGCGGATATATTCCGGCGCCAGGCCGAGCCGCTTGCAGCACTCGTTGGCGAGCTCGACCCGCATGCCCTGCAGCTGGCCCTTGTCGTCGACGAACTGCAGCGGCGGCAAGGTCGGGTTGATCGACATGACGAGGGTGCCGGCCTTGATGATGTTGGGCGGTGCGATCTTGGGCTGGGCGCGCAGCGTCGACGGCACGACAGCGAGCAGAGAAGCGGCGACGCCGGCCTTTAGCAGGCCGCGACGCCGCGTGCCGGTGGTGAATGTACGCATTGATCCCCCTTGTTCGGTCCCCACGACCGAATGCAATTTTGACGCCGAACAGCGGCGCTGTCAGCTTGGCGCGACGAAGCCGTAACGCAGGTTCGAAGGGTCGCGGCCGCGCCGCTCGTAGTCGGACTTGATGGCGGCGAAGCGATCGTCGCGCCACGCCGCCTTCTTGATCTCGTAGCGGTACATCTTGGCCGAGGTCTCGCCGAAGATGGCGCGCTTGACCGGACCGTCGGCCGGTCCCAGCGCGGCGAAGCCGTATTTCTTGCGCATGTCCTCGGGGATTTCCAGGCGGCGCAGCCCCTCGATTTGCCATTGCGGCGCGCCAGTCCATAGAGCGTCGGTGCCCCACACGACGTGGTCGGCGCCCAGGCCCTTGATCAACATACCCATCAACGCGGCGCTGAGGCGCGGTTCGACCACCGTGGTCTGGGCGAAGATCTGGCCCAGATCGCCGTAGACATTGCTGACGCCGTACTTGGCCGGGATGTCGGCGAGATCGCTGGTCCATTCGACACGGCCGGTCTTCTCGAACTGAACGTAGCCATCCGTCGCGGCGCCGGGCGCGCCAGTCCAGCGAAAGGCCGAGTGGTAGATCACGAAGCGGATCTGCGGCCAGTCCTTGGCCGCCTTGCCGACGTCGTCGACCGTGGCGTAGCCGGTGAGGTTGGGCCAGCGCTGCTCGGTCGAGGGCGGATAGAGGCCCTTGTGGACGCAGACGATGTCGTAGCCCGCCTTCACGATCTTTTCGTAGAAGGGATAGACCAGCTTCTCATCGTCCATGCGCCAGGGATGGGTCGACAGGTCCTTGTTGGTGTTGTCGCCGACCGTGTAGCCCTTCCAGGAGTCGGGCTTGAGGGTGGCGATGGCGCGATCGACCTCGTCCATCCAGCCCGGATAGCCGGGTGTGAAGATGGCGTGCGACAGGCAGCGCCTGGAGCCCGCCGCCTGGTTCACCCGCGTGCGCGCGTCGAGCTTCATGTCGTTGGTCAGGAACCAGTCGCGCGGATCTTCCGACGGCGAGCCGCTGATCAGCGCCACCTTGGTGTCGCTGTCGAGATAGATTTCCTTGAACCAGTTGGGATATTTCAGGTCGTCGAGCGTCTGCGGCTTGCCGGCCAGCGCTGGATTCCAGCCCGCCTTGCCGACCGCCTCGCGACCACGCGCGAACCCTTCGAGCCGCGTGTCGTCGCGCAGAAAGTGCGTGTGCACGTCCATGATGAATTGATCCTTCAATCCATCGGCGCGCGCCTGGGCAAGATCGACGCTCTTGGCCTCGGCGGGCGAAGCGCCATAGAGCGGGCCATAGACCTCGTTCATGGCGACGAACGCCGTCGCCATGCCGGCGGCAGTCTGGAAGAAGCGCCGGCGCGGCAGGCCGTTCTTCTTGCCGTACTCGTCGGCCAGCGCGTTCATGCGCGCCTCGACCTTCTTCTGGCGCTCGGTTTGCGGGATAGGCAGGAATTCGTCGCTGGAGACGACCTGGGTCGGCACCGGCGTGGCGCTGGCGGCCAGTTCGGCCGGGATGAGTCTGGCTCGTTCCTCGTCGCTCAACATGCCCATGATCGTCCTCGCAAAATGGTTAAAGGGGGCATTAGCGGAAACGCAGCATCACCTTGGTCCAGAATTTCTCGATCGATTTCATCAGGATCGGGTGTGGAACCAGGCTGTTGTAAGTGTAGCAGAACACCCAATCGACGGGCTGGCGTTTTTGTTGCGTCTCCATGGCCCGCAACACGGTGTCGACGGTGCCGACATAGGCATAGCCCATTGCGATGACCTCCTCGGACGTCGGGAACTTGCCGGTTTGCGGGTCCTGCATGCCGCGCCGGAAGCCGAAAGGCTCGAACCAGGCACGGCCGGAAAACTGCCCGGAATCGCGCCATAGCGCCATCGCCTCCTCGTCGGATTCAGTGATGATGACATCGCGCAATACGCCCACGCCTTGCCCCTTGGGCTTGCCGGACACCTCGGAATAGACGTTGTAGAGCTTCTCCTCGTAGACCGGCAGCATCGGCGGCAGGATCGGCGTCACGCCCTCCTGGGCGCAGAAACGTACCGTGTTCTCCGAGCTGGCGAAGGGCTGGAACAGCGGCGGGTGCGGCTTCTGCAACGGCTTGGGCACCACGCCGACCGCCGTCAGGATGCCGTCCTTGACGCCCTTGCCCCATTTCGCCGTGGTGTCGAGCGTCCAGGGCGTCGGACCGGCCGGCACCTTCCAGAATTTGCCGTCATGGGTCAGCATCTCTTCGGTCCAGCATTTCTTGACGATGCGGAAATTCTCCTCGAAGGCCAGGCGATTGGCGTTGTCGATCTCGTCATGCTGGTTGGGCAGCGCGCCGTGGATGCCGTGCGTCTGCTGTGCCATGACGTCGACCCAGCGCCGCTGGTAGCCGCGCGCGAAGCCGGCATTGGCGCGGCCGCCCGTCATGTGGTCGAGCATGGCGATGTCTTCGGCGACGCGAATCGGATTAGCCGCCGGCAGCACGATGCCAAGCTGACCGACCCGGATGCGCTTGGTCTGCATCGCGAAGTAAAGATCGAGCAGCACCGGATTGTTCGAGAGCTCGAAGCCCTCGATATGGAAGTGATGCTCGGTGAAACTCACCGAATCGTAGCCCAGCTCGTCGCCCAGCCTGATCTGCTCGGACAGCTCCTTCAGCATGCGCTGGTAGAAATCGGGGTTCATGCCGGCCATGCCGGCCTCGATCTCGGCGCGGCTGCCGATGCTGGGCAGGTAGAACAGCGAGGCTTTCATTCACTTTCCCTTTGTCTTTCCTTGCGGCTTTCTTGGCGGCTTTCCTGGCGGCGTGGCGGCGACGCCCGGTACGTGATTGAGAATCGAGCGCGACAGACCGCCATCGACCAGCAGCGCCTGGCCGGTGATGTAGCTCGCCTGCGGACTCAGCAGGAAGGCGATGGCCTCGGCGATATCGCCCGGCTTGGCGACCCGGCCGAGCGGCACCAGCTTGGCACGGCCGCGCGCCAGCTTGGACTGGCGATAGATCGCATCGGTCATCGAGGTGTGCACGAAGCCCGGGCAGACGGAGTTGGCGCGGATGCCGTCGGGCGCCCATTCCATCGCCAGCATTTCGGTCAGCATCACGAGCGCCGCCTTGGCCGGGCTGTAGGCGCCGGTCGGGATCTGCGGCATGATGCCGGCCATCGAGGCCAGCATGACGACGGCGCCGCGCGATCGCTTGAGATGCGGATGCGCTGCCTTGGCCAACAGCCAGTTGGCCCGGAGATTGACGTCGAAGACGCGGTCCCAGGTTTCGATATCGAGATCGACCAGCTTGCCGGGCGCGGTGATGCCGGCATTGCCGACGATCGCATCGATGCCACCCATCGCTTTCACGGCGGCGTCGATGACCTTGGCCGGATCCTTCGGCCGCGCCATGTCGGCCTTGAGCGTGCGCACCTTGCAGCCTGCCGTCCGCAGGTTCGTGGCGAGCGCCTCGAGCTCATCGAGGTAGGCCACATCGCACAAGGTGAGCGCCTCTGCGCCGTCGGCGGCGAGCTTCAACGCCGTGGCACGGCCGATGCCGCGGCTGGCGCCGGTGATCACGACCCGCATGGCGTCCTCCCCTCACCTCATCCTGATGAGCGGCCCGCAGGACCGCGTCTCGAAGGGTGGGACCAGTCTTTCCGTTGCCATCCTTCGAGACGCGCGCTGCGCGCGCTCCTCAAGATGAGACACTGGATGGTGGCACGGTTCCCGGCTTGGGGTCGATGGGCAGCAGGCGGTCGAGGCCGGCCAGCCTCTCGTAGAGCACCGCCGCCTGCAGCAAGGCCGCCTCGCCGCGCGGCTTGCCGACCAGTTGCAGGCCCACCGGCCGGCCATACTGGTCGAAGCCGCAGGGCACGGCGATGGCCGGGCAGGTCGTCATGGTGATCACCGAGTTCACGGTCGAGCCGGCCATGTAGTTTTCCGGCTTCTTGCCGCCGATCGTCTCGGGATGGCGGAGGTTGACGTCGAACGCCGCGGTCGGTGCGCCGGGCGTGACCAGCAGGTCGTATTTCTGGAAGAACTCGACCATGCGGCGGTACAGGGCGGCGCGCTCGCGCTCGGCCCAGGCGAGCGCCGACGGCGACTGGTTCAGCCCGCGCTCGGTGTTCCACACGATGTCGGGCTTCAGCTTGTCGCGATGCTCCTTGAGCTGCAGCTCGCGGTCGACGACGAAGGCCTGGCTGCGCAGGTTGAGGAACGCCTCGTCGATGGCGCCAATATCAGGCGAGGCCTCCTCGACGATGCAGCCCAGCTCCTCGAAACGCCGCGCCGCCTTGGTGCAGATGTCGCGGAACTCGCGGTCGATCGCCATCTTGCCGTTGTAGTCGGCGGTGAAGGCGATCCTCCTGGGCGCCACAGGCCGCGCCACGGCGTCGCTGAAGGAGACGTGCGGGGCGTCGAAGGTCATCGGGTCCTGCAGGTCGAGGCCCGTCATGGTGTCGAGGAACAGGGCGAGATCGAAAACGGTGCGTGCCATCGGACCCTGCACCGAAAGCGGCAGATAGAGATTGTTCGAGGTGCCGCGCGTCACCCGCCCGGGCGAGGGACGCAGCCCCACGACCGAGCAATAGGTGCCAGGCCGGCGCAGCGAGCCGCCATGGTCGGAGCCGTGCGCCAGCCAGACCTCGCCGGTCGCCAGCGACACGGCGCCGCCGCCGGTCGAGCCGCCACAGGTGAGCGAGGTGTTCCAGGGATTGCGCGTGCGGCCGAACACCTCGTTGAAAGTGCTGCCGCCCGCGCCGAATTCCGGCGTGTTGGACTTGGCCACCACGATGCCGCCCTTGCGCTCGATGCGCTCGACCAGGGGATGCGACTTCGCCGGCACATGGTCGGCGAACAGCGGCGAGCCGTAGGTGGTGCGCACGCCCGCGACATCGGCGAGATCCTTGATCGAGACCGGCAGGCCGGCGAGCCAGCCCGCTTCGCCGGAGGCTTCGCAGGCTGTGCCTGCCATAATGCGCTTGGCGTGGTCGCAGGCGCGGTCGAGGCAGAGCGTGGGCAGCGCGTTCACCGCGGGCTCGACCTCGGCGATACGCCGGGCCGAAGCTTCGACCAGGTCGAGCGGCGAGATTTCGCGCTTCTTAAGCAGGCCGACCGCTTCGACCGCGGTCAATTTCCAAAGATCGTTGTTCATAGGCCAAACGCTCCCGGCGAAACGCCTGAGGCATAGATACGGCGGCGCCGGGCGAAAAGCAGCATGCCCAGCAGCATGAGGTTCAGGAGGTTGAAAGCCAGCGCCGCCTGGAAGGCCGCGCGGTAGGAGAGCGTGGCGTCGAAGATCGCGCCGCCCAGCCAGCCGCCGACCGCCATGCCGGCCATGGCGAACAGCATGACCACCCCCAACCGCCAGCCGGCGATTGCGGGCCCGTAGAGGTAGCGCAGGATGAGGGCATAACCCTGCACGATGGCGATGTAGGGAATGCCGTGGATCACCGACAGGGTGTAGATGCCCGACAGGCTTTCCACGAACACGAAGCCCAGCAACGAGGCGATCTGGATCAGGGCGCAGAGCAGGCTGACCTTGATCGGCCCGATATAGTCGGCCAGCCGTCCCATGGCGAAGGTCGAGGCCACGGCGGTCAGCAGGATCAGCGATATCGCCTCGGAGCCGCGGGCGGCGGCAAAGCCCAGGTCGCCGCAGAAAGCCACCATGTGCACGAACGGGATGGCCATGGCGACGCAGCAGCAGAAACCGGCGGCCGACAGCAGCGTCATGAGCGCGAATGACGGCATGGGCAGGACCGACAGGTCCTCCGCCGTGCGCTTGCCGGCGCGGCGCACGATCGGCGAGGGCCGCACATAGAACGCGCACAGGAACAGCAGCGTGCCGGCCACCACGCCGTAGACCACCAGGGTCTGGCGCCAGCCGACATCGGGCAGCAGCCAGCGATAGATCTGCGGCCACACGAAGCCCGAGACGGCAGGGCCCACCGAGATGACGGAGACGGCGGTGCTGCGCCGGCGCTCGAACCAGCCCTGGATGTTGTTCATGGCCGGCGTGAAGGTGGCGGCATTGCCGAGAAAGCCCAGCGGGATCGCATAGCCGGCATAGAGGGCAAGCTCGCCGCCGCTGGCGGCCAGCCAGCCGCCGGCGAAGATCGATACGCCCGCGATCATCAGCGGCACCCGGGGGCTCATGCGGTCGGCCAGCCACCCCATCAGGACGCCGCCGATTCCCATGAAAAAGAAGCCCAGCATGTAGGCCATCGACGGCACGGCGCGGCGGTCGCCGAATTCGGCGGCGATTTCCTTCAGCCCGATCACCGGCAGATAGAGCGCACCGCCGCCCAGGCCGATGCAGAACATCGACACAAAGGCCAGCCGCCAGGCATAGGGGCTGTCGATCCCCGAGCGGTCCCGGACAGCGGTCATTCGCGCGCCAGCGCCGCGGCGGCCGCCGACTTGGCATCGAGCGCCTGGTCGTCGTCGAGGGTCACGATGACCTTGCGCAGCTTTCCGGTGAAGGCGAACGGCGCCTCGTAGTGCGACACCGGGCTGCCGCGATCGCGGCCGATGTCGAGGCCGGACCACGAGATGAAGCTCACGAAGCCGATCCGGGTCTCGAAGCCGCCGACCGGCTCGCCATCGATCAGCAAGGTGGCGACGTTCATGCCGTTGTTGCGCCGCATGCGCAGGCCGAGGCGACGATTGCCGGCCGGCACCGGCCGGTCGGAGACGATCAGGTGATGCACGCCGCCGACATTCATGTCGTAGGCCAGCCGGCTGTCCTTGACGTAAAGCGCGTAGCCGCAGGTCATGTCGCCATGGGCGATCAGCACACCCTCCGTGGCCGGCCCATCGACCCGCGCGTCGGCCTCGATCGTGTAGGTACGGCTTCTGACATCGGGCGCCACGTCGGTCGGCACGTGGCCCATGCCGGCATGGAACACGAATTTGGTGCGCGCGCCGTGGAAGCGCCTGGCGTTCTCGGCGAAGCGCGGCGCGAAGCGGTCGTCGAGCGGCAGCACCTTGTGGGCCTCGGCCTGGCGCCACCATTCGTCGATCATTGCCCTCAGCCGCTCAGGCTCGCGCTGGGCGAGATCGTCGGTTTCGTTGAAGTCGCGATCGAGGTGGAACAGCTCCCACTTGTCCCGGGCGAAGTCGGCGCCCGGCGGATGGAAGCACACGGCCTTCCAGCCGTCCTGCACCAGGCCGCGATGACCGAACATCTCGAAATATTGCGGCTTGGCCTTGGATGGCGCCGTGGCGTCTGAAAGGCTTTTGGCGAAGCTCGTGCCCTCGATCGGCATCTGCGCGATGCCGTTGATCACGGCCGGCGGCGTCACGCCCACGATCTCAAGCAGGGTCGGCGCAAGATCGCTGGCGTGGCAGAACTGATGGCGAAGCTCGCCCCGGGCAGCGATGCCTTTGTTCCAGGCCATGACCAGCGGATCGCGGATGCCGCCGCCATGGGTATTCTGCTTGTAGCGGCGCAACGGCGTGTTGGCGGCCATCGCCCAGCCCAGCGGAAAGTTGGAATGGGTGTCCGGCCCGCCGATATCGTCGATGCGCGCGATCTTCTCCTCGATCGGCTCGCGGCGCAGGTTGTAGGGGCCCATGGCATTGACCATGCCCAGCGGCCCGCCCTCCTGGCTGGCGCCGTTGTCCGACATGACGACGATCAGGGTGTTGTCGAGCTGGCCCGCGGTCTCGAGGAAGCCGACCAGGCGCGCGATGTGCTGATCGGCATGATCGAGCATGGCGGCATAAGCTGCCTGCAGGCGCGTATAAAGCCGCTTCTCGCCATCGGGCGCCTCGCTCCACGGCTTCACCGCATCGTTGCGCGGCGGCAGGCGCGTGCCCCGCGGCACAATGCCCAGCTCGATCTGGCGGGCGAGCCGGCGATCGCGCTCGGCGTCCCAGCCGTCCGCGAACAGCGCGTCGTATTTGCGGATGAGGTCGAACGGCGCCTGGTGCGGCGCGTGGCAGGCGCCGAAGGCCAGCCACATCAGCCACGGCATCGCTTCGTTGTCGCCGACATGATCGGCGATGTAGCGGATGCCCTGGTCGACCAGATCCGACGTCAGATGATAGCCTGTGGCGAAGCTGCCCGGCGGATCGAGCGGCGTGTTGTCGCGCACCAGCTCCGGCGCGTACTGGTCGGTCTCGGCGTCCATGAAGCCGTAGAAGCGATCGAAGCCGCGGCCGAGCGGCCAGCCGTCGAACGGGCCGGTGGCGCCCGATTCGGTGAGCGAGGTGACGTGCCACTTGCCCAGCATGTAGTTGCGATAGCCGTGCGGACGCAGCATCTCGGCCAGGGTGCCGGCCTCGTGGGAGATCTTGCCGCGATAGCCGGGATAGCCCGAATCGAAGTTGGCGAGGCAGCCCACGCCCACCGAATGGTGGTTGCGGCCGGTCAGCAGCGCCGCCCGCGTGGTCGAGCACATCGCCGTGGTGTGGAAGCCGGTGTAGCGCAGGCCCCGTCCGGCGAGGGCGTCGATGGCGGGCGTCGAGATCGGCGAGCCGTAGCAGCCGAAATCGGAAAACCCGACATCGTCGAATAGCGCGACCAGGATGTTTGGCGCGCCATCAGGCCGTTTCGGCGTGGCCGGCCAATAGGGCTGGGACTCGCCCACTGTCTTGCCGATCCTGGCGGCCATGCGTTTCCTCTTTGTTTCATCCGTTGTCCGACACCCTAGCACCGCAAGCAACTTGTGACGCTTCATGGCTCGGGCTAGGGAAAGTTATGGCTCAGTTCACGTCCGACGACTTGACGCTCGCCTACGACGAATTCGGTCCCGCCGACGGCCGGAAGGCGATGGTGCTGGTGCACGGCTTCTCGTCCAACAAGTACGAGAACTGGAAGCGCATGGGCTGGTACGACGCCATTGCCGGCAAGGGCCTGCGCGGCTTCGCCCTGGACTGCCGCGGCCACGGCGAGAGCGCCAAGCCGCACGATCCCGCCCGCTACGATCGCGAGGCGATGGCCAAGGATGTGTTCACCTTGATGGACCATGCTGGCGTCGAGCGCGCTCATCTTTTGGGCTTCTCGATGGGCGCGCACATCGCACTGACGGCCGCGATGAACGAGGGCGGCCGCATCGATCACCTGGTGGTCGCGGGCGTCGGCGGCAGGATCTTCGAACCGGCGCGCGAGCCCGAGGCCATGGCCAAGGCGATGGAAGCCCCGTCGCCCGACGAAATCAGCGACCCGATGCTGAAAAGCTTCCGCCACTTCGCCGACGAGCAGAAGGAGGACCGGCTGGCGCTGGCCGCCTGCTCGCGCGGGCCGCGCTCGACCGTCACCCGCGACGCGCTGATAGCGATCCGCCGGCCGACCCTGGTGATCACCGGCGCCCGCGACCAGCTCGCCGGGCCGCCACAGGGTCTGGCCGACGCGATACCCGGCGCCAAGGCCGTAACCATCCCCGGCTGCGACCACTTCTCGATGATCGCGCATGGCCTGTTCAAGGCGAGCGTCTTCGACTTCTTCGACGGCTGGCTGGAGTAGACGACCAATGGCGAAAAGCGTGGCCAAGGTCCCCTTCAAGCGCATCTGCGAGCGCGCCGCCAAGCGCAAGGGCGGCGAGAAGGTCTTAGCGAGCCTGATGCCCAAGAAGCCGAACAACAAGGCGCTGGCCAAGCTCTCAGACGACCGCGTGCTGTCGGAAATGGCGGCTCGCGTCTTCTCGGCGGGCTTCGTGTGGAGCGTCATCGACCAGAAGTGGCCAGGCTTCGAGGAGGCGTTCCTCGAGTTCAATCCCAAACGGCTGTTGTTCCAGCCGGCTGAGTTCTGGGAGAAGCTCGCCTCCGACAAGCGTATCGTGCGCAATCCGCAGAAGATCAAGTCGGTGCGCGACAACGCCCGGTTCGTGAGCGAGATCGCGGCCGAGCACGGCAGCTTCGGCAAGTTTCTGGCCAACTGGCCGGCCGACGATCAGGTCGGGCTGCTGGAAGTGTTCGCCAAGCGCGGCTCGCGGCTGGGCGGTTTCAGCGGCCAGTACCTGCTGCGCTTCCTGGGTTGGGACGCCTTCGTCCTGTCGGGCCACGTCCTGCTTTGCCTGCGCGATGCGGGAGTCCCCCTGAGCGCGACCGGCACGTCGAAGAAGGACCTGCGCGCGGCGCAGGCGCAGCTCAACGCCTGGAAAGAAGAGAGCGGCCTGCCGATGGCCCATGTCTCGCGCATCTGCGCGCTGTCGATCGGCGAGAACTACGATGTCGCACGGCTGAAAGAGATCATGCAGCTATGACCGAGATCCTGCTGATCAATCCCAACACGACGGCCTCGATCACCGAGCTGGTGCTGAAGACCGCCCGGCGCTTCGCCGCCCAGGGCACTAACCTGCGCGCCGTCACCGGCGCCTTCGGGCCGCGCTACATCGCCTCGCGCGTGGGTTACGCCATCGCCGGCCACGCCGCGGTCGACGCCTTCGCTAACGATCGCAGCCGAAAGGACGCCGTCGTGCTGGCCTGCTTCGGCGATCCAGGCCTCGCCGCGCTCAAGGAGATCGCCAAGGTGCCGGTGGTCGGCATGGCCGACGCCTCGATCCTGCAAGCCTGCGCCATGGGCAACCGTTTCTCGATCGTCACAGGCGGCGAGCGCTGGAAATCTATGCTGGAGGAGTTCGTCGCCAGCCACGGCCTCTCATCGCGGCTGGCGTCGGTGCGTACCGTGGCGCCGACCGGCGCCGACATCGCGCGCGACCCGAAGTCCGCGATGGCGCTGCTGGCCAAGGGCTGCAGCGCCTGCGTGCGCGAGGACGGCGCCGACGTGGTCATCCTGGGTGGCGCGGGCCTGGCCGGGCTTGCCGGCCGGCTGAAGACGATGGTCGACGCCCCACTTCTCGACGGTGTCGCCTGCGCGATCTCGATGGCCGAGGCGCTCGCCCGACAGAAGCCTGCCAAATCCGCTAGCCCGCCGGCGCCGGTCGAGAGCATTGGCGTCTCGCCCGCTCTCGCCAAACTGATCGGCTAATCAAAGGGGCCTATTGACATGCTCTGAATCCTGGTTCATTTCTTAGAAAGAACTGAATGTGGATTCATTCTATGGCCTACCGGCGAACCGAGCGCGTCGAGGAGCAACTTCAGGACAAACGAGACCGCATCCTGCAGGCGGTTCGCTCCGTCGTGGCCGAGGTAGGATTTCGCGGCGCTCAAGTAGCGCTGGTGGCCGAAGCGGCGGGCGTCGCCACGGGCACCGTCTATCGCCACTTCCCGTCGAAGGGCAATCTCTTCGCCGAGGCCCTGGCGTTGAATGCCCAGCATGAAGTCGACGTGGTCGCGGCAGTGGCGCGAGCCGAGGGCTCGGCTGCATCACGTCTGGCCGATGCCGTGCGCGTCTTCGCTCGTCGCGCGATGCGCGCCCGGCGGCTGGCCTGGGCCATGATCGCCGAACCGGCCGAACCCGAGGTAGACGCTGCGCGCATCATCTATCGCCGCGCGTTCTCCGATGTCTTCGAGGGACTGATCCGCGACGGCATGGCCGACGGCGAATTTCCGCTGCAGAGCGCGGCGGCCTCTGCGGCTTGTCTGATGGGTGCGCTCAGCGAAGGTCTGATCGGCCCGCTGGCGCCGGAAGCCGGCGACCTGCCAAACACGCGCACGCTGGTCGACGCCATCACCACCTTTTGCTTGCAGGCAGTGTCGGCCCGACGGTTTGCCGCACCATCTCTTCGAGTGATGGAGACTCCTACATGACGATGGCCACCGCTGCGCCCCCGTGGCAGGACCTGTTCCAACGCCTCCTCGGCGAGCTCGACCATCGCGGGAGCGCCGATTGGCAGGCCGATCAAGCGCGGCTTGATCCGGCGATCTATCACAATCCGCAGCGCTACCAAGCCGAACGCGATCGGCTGTTCCGGCGCCTGCCACTCTGCCTGGGACATGCCGACCAGCTTTCTGAGCCGGGCTCCGTCGTCGCCTTCGAGCTTTGCGGCGTGCCGGTGCTGATCGCACGCCATCGCGACGGCGAGGTCAGAGTCTTCCTCAATGTCTGCCGCCATCGTGGTGCGCGGCTCATCGCCGAAGAGAGCACGGTCTGTCACAAACAGAGTCTCGTCTGCCCCTACCATGCCTGGACCTACAGGCTTGACGGCACGTTGGCTGGCTTGCCACGGCCAGAGGCGTTTCCCGACTTGCAGCGGCATCTTCTCGGCCTGCGTCGGCTGCCCTCGACCGTTCGGCATGGCCTGGTCTGGGCGGTGCTTGATCCCGCGGCCGACGGCGCGGATAGCAACCGAACATTGGACATTGCCGGCTATTTAGGTGAGCTCGACCGCGATCTGGAAGCAATCAGCATCGGTCGCCATCGCTTCTACCGCCAGCACGCCGTGCGGCGCGCGACCAACTGGAAGCTGATCGTCGATGCCTTTCTCGAAGTCTATCACGTCACGCGCCTGCATGCCGGCACGATCGGTCCTTTCTTCGCCGATTCGGTATCGGTCGGCGATGCAGTCGGGCCGCACCAACGCTACCTGGTCGCGCGCGACCGGACGGCGGAAATCCGCGCCTTGCCGCCTGAGCACTGGAGCCCGCAAGTGCACGGCACGCTGGTCCACTTCGTCTTTCCCAACAGCATCATTGTCTATCATCCGGACTACATCAGCCATCTCGGCATATTCCCAAGCGCGCCGGACGAGACGTTGTTCGTCCATACGATGCTGACGCCAAAGCTTCCGGCCGACGCCAAAGAAGAGGCGCACTGGACGCGTTCCTTCGAGCTGATGGATGGCGGCGTCTTCAACGGCGAGGATCTCGCGATCTGCGAGCAAATCCAGCGCGGCCTCTTGAGCGGCGCCAATGACGGGCTGATCGTAGGTCGCCTCGAGCAGAACCTGAGCCGCTTTCACGGCAATCTGGATGCCGCATTGCGCTAGACCTGAGAAGGAAGGCTATGGGATGACAATCCAGCCTTCATTTGACATGGTCGCCCCATGCGTTTGGTCAGTTTTCGCCATGCGAGCGCAGCCAAATTTGGCGCGGTCGTCGAGGGCGGCATCGTCGATCTGTCGGCGCGGCTTGGGTCGCGCTGGCCGAGCCTGCGCGCGGCGATCGCGGCCAAGGCGCTGGGCGAACTGGCGGCGGCGGCCAAGGGCGTCGGCGCCGATCTCAAGCTCGACGAGGTCGAACTCGATCCGGTCATCCCCGACCCCGACAAGATCCTCTGCATCGGATTGAACTATGCGAGTCACGTCGGCGAGGTCGGCCGGCAGCTGCCCACCGTGCCCAGCGTCTTCTCGCGACTGCACAACACCCTGGTCCCGCACGGCGGCGACATCGTGCGGCCGCGGGCATCGATCGATTTCGACTTCGAGGGCGAGCTCGCGATCGTGATTGGCGAGCGCTGCCGGCACGTGCCGCGCGCCAGCGCACTGTCGGTCGTCGCAGGCTACACCTGCTTCCTCGACATCAGCGTGCGCGACTTCCAGAAGCACTCGGTGACGGCCGGCAAGAACTTCCCGGCGACCGGGCCGCTCGGACCGTGGATGGTGACGGCCGACGTGATCGCCGACCCACAGCGGCTGGAGCTGACGACGCGGCTGAACGGCAACGTCGTGCAGCACGACACGACCGATCACATGATCTTCGACGTCGCCGCCATCATCGAATATCTCTCGACCGTGACCTGGCTGGAGCCGGGCGACATCATCGCCACCGGCACGCCCGACGGCGTCGGCATGGGCCGCAAGCCGCCGCTCTGGATGAAGGGCGGCGACAAGGTCGAGGTCGAGATCTCCGGCATCGGAACTTTGGGCGTCAATGTCGTCGACGAGTGAACCGCTCGCCCTGCCGGCCACCAAGGCCGCGGCAAACCGCGACGCCAAGGTGATCGGCCTGGTCGCCGTGGCGCATTTCATGAGCCACGTGCACGGCATGCTGCTGCCGCCCATCCTCGGCCAGGTGAAGGAGGCGTTCGGCGTCAGCTACACCCAGGTGGCGTTGGCGATCACCGTCTTCAACATCGCCTCGGCGCTCTTACAGACGCCGACCGGCTTCCTGGTCGACCGCATCGGGCCACGCATGATGCTGACCGGCGGGCTGATCCTGAGCAGTGCCGCCATCACGGCCGCTGCCCTGCTGCCCGGCTACTGGTTCTTCATCATCGCCTACGGTCTGATGGGCGTCGCAAACACCGTCTATCACCCGGCCGACTATTCCATCCTGTCGGCCGCCATCGACGGCAAGAAGATCGGCAAGGCCTTCTCGGTCCATACGTTCGCGGGTTACCTGGGCTTTGGCGTGACGCCTGCCCTGGTGCTGGCCACGGCCGCCATCTGGGGCTGGCACGGCGCCTTCCTGTTCGTGGCCGGGCTCACCTTCGCCGTGGCGATCCTGCTGATCGTGGCCGGCAGCGTGCTGCCGCGGGCCGTGCGCAAGCCCCTCGGACCCGCCAGGACTGCGTCGTCCAGGAGCGAGGCCAAGGTCGGACTCGACCTGCTGCTGAGCCCGCCGATCCTGCGCAACCTGCTGTTCTTCTTCTGCCTCGCCATGGCCAATGGCGGCATCCAGACCTTCACCGTGGTCGGCATGGGCGCGATCCACGGCACGCCGGCCTCGGTGGCCAACGTGGCGCTGTCGGGCTTCCTGCTGTTCAGCGCCGGCGGCGTGCTGCTGGGCGGCATCATCGCCGACCGCACGCCGCACCATGAGAGGGTGGCCGCCATCGGTTTTGCCTGCACCTCGACCATGGCGATCCTGATGGCTTGGGTGAACATGCCGGCGGCGCTGCTGATCGGCGTCATGTCGCTGGGCGGCCTGTTGAACGGCATCATCCAGCCGTCGCGCGACATGATGGTGCGCGCCGTGACGCCGGCCGGCTCGTTCGGCAAGGTGTTCGGCTTCGTGACTACCGGCTTCAATTTCGGCGGCGTCATCTCGCCCCTGCTCTACGCCTGGCTGATGGACCGCGGCGAGCCCCGGGCCATCTTCATGATCGTCGTCGCCTTCATTTTCCTCTCGCTGGTGACCGTCCTCACCCGCGCCAAACCGCAGGCCAAAGCAGCATGGACTCACTAGCGCCCGCCTCTGGCCAGACCACGGCCGAGGCGCCCAAACTCGACGCACTGGCGCGCCGCTACGGCGCCGCCCTGCCGCCCGCCGGGCCCTGGAACGAGACCATTGCGGGCCTGCTCGACCACCGCTCGGTGCGCGGGTTCCTGTCGGATCCGGTGCCACCCGGCACCCTGGAAACCCTGATCGCCGCGGCGCAGTCGGCCGCCACCAGCTCCAACATGCAGTTCTGGTCGGCGATCTCCGTCACCGATCCGGCCAAGCGCAAGATCCTGGCCGAGATCGCCGGCGACCAGAAGCATATCGAGCAGTGCCCGCTCTACATCTGCTGGGTCGCCGACCTGTCGCGCAACCAGCGGGTGGGCGAGAGCGAGAAGACGGACCTCGAGAGCATGCCCTGGCTCGAAACCTTCATGGTGGCCTGCATCGATGCCGCCCTGGCCGCGCAGAACGCCGTGGTCGCCGCCCAGTCGCTCGGGCTGCGCACCGTCTATATCGGCGCCATGCGCAACGATCCGGTCCGCGTCGCCGAGCTTTTAGGCCTGCCGCCGCGCGCCTTCGCGGTGTTCGGCCTCTGCGTCGGCATTCCCGATCCCAAGGCCAAAAATGAGGTGAAGCCGCGCCTGCCGCAATCCATCGTGCTTCACCAGGACCGCTACGATCCGGCGCCCGAGACCCGGGATCGGCCGACCTACGACGCCGAAATGACCAAATTCTCCGCCCGCCACGAGCTGCAGGCCGCAACCTGGACGCAGCGGGTGCTGAACCGCATGGGCCCGCTGAAATCGATGAACGGCCGCCAAAGGATGCGCGCGGCATTGGCCAGGCTCGGTTTCGAGATCCGCTGAAGCAACCCCCTTGGGCCTCGCTCCAGGTCATTGATCGCGCGCGCAAATCGCTGCGCCTGCAACTGTGACCAAAGAATGGTTTTCGGCCGTTTTCGGCGGGAGTTTTGCCGGAACCGGTTCTATGCTCGCGGCGTTCCTCGCCTAGCGGCCGGCCCCGACAGCCCGGGGCGGCGGAGCCGCTTCTTTGGAAAGAGGAAGCAACGCATGACAAACCTGTTCACCCCCTTGGCGCGTTCGGTCGCCATCGCGTCCCTCGCCGGCACCGCCCTGATCGTGGGCACGTTCGGTCCGGCAGCGGCGCAAACCACGCCTACCAACAAGCCGCCGGCGGCCGCAGCGGCCACCAGCAGCAAGCCCGAAACCGTCGAGCAGCGCATCAGCCAGCTCAAGACGGCGCTCAAGATCACGCCCGACCAGGAGAGCAAGTGGAACTCGGTCGCCCAGGCGATGCGCGAGAATGCGGCCTCCATGGAGAAGCTGGTGGCCAGCAAACGAGCCATTGCCCCGGCCAGCATGACGGCGGTCGACGACCTCAAGACCTATCAGGAATTCACCCAGGCTCGCCTGGATGGCCTGAAGAACCTGACCTCGTCGTTCAAGTCGCTCTACGATTCGATGCCGGCTGACCAGAAGAAGAACGCCGACCAGGTGTTCCGCAGCTACGGCCCGACCAACTCCGGCTCACAGGGCTAGCGCCCCACAGAGTTAATCAGGAGGTCAATCATGACTACTAGAAAGCGTATCGGACTGGCGGCCAGCCTCGTGCTGGGCACGCTGGCCTTTGCCGCCGTCGCCGCTCCCGCCAGCGCTGCCTGGTGGGGCAACGGCCAGTGGCACGAGGACAATCGCTGGCACAACAATAACAGCTACTACTACGGCTACCACTATCGCGAGCCGCCGGTGATCTATGCGACGCCGTACAATTACGGCTACGTCGCCCCGCCGGTGGTCTACGACAACACGCCGGGTTTCTCGATCAACATCCGGCCGTAAGGCAGACGACGAAACGGTGGGCAGCGATGCCCACCGTTTTTCGTGCAGCCCGAATCAATCGATCAGTCTCTTCTCGTAAAATACCGACCATTTGGAATCGGGATACTCGAGCACCGGCCCACAGCGGATGAAGCCCGCCCGTTCATAGACGGTCCAGGCGGCGGGATGGCGGTCGCCGGTTTCCAGCACCAGCCGCCGGAGGCCTTCGGTCCGCGCCAGCGCCTCGAGGCGCTCGACGATCATCGCCCCGATCTTGCGCCCGCGATGCGAGGGGCGCGTGTACATGCGCTTGACCTCGCCGATGCCGCCGGCGTGCCGTTTCAGCGCGCCGCAGGCCACCGCGACGGCGCCGTCGCGGGCGATGAAGACGGTCGTGTCCGATTCCGCCATCTGCTCCACTGTCAGATGAAAGACGAATTCGGGCGGCGTCAGCTCGAGGAGCGTCGCATTGAGCTCGGCCACCAGGAGCCGGACATCGTCCTGCAGCGGACTTTCAACGACGACGGAAATCGCCATCGGATCAGGCTCCGTGCGGCACCAGCACCTGCCGCACCGTTGCCACGTCCTGCAGCCGATCGAAGCCTTCGTTCAGCTGATCGAAGCCGATGCGCTGGCTCATCATGCGGTCGACCGGCAGCTTGCCCTGCTGGTAGAGCGCGATGAAGCGCGGGATGTCGCGCACCGGTACGCAACTTCCCATGTAGCTGCCCTTGATGGTCTTCTCCTCGCTGACCAGCATGCTCTGCTTGAAGGAGAAATCGGCGGCGATCGGCGAGAGGCCCGCCGTCACCGTGGTGCCGCCCCAACGCGTCACCAGATAGGCCGTCTCCATGGCCTTGATGGTGCCGGCGAGGTCGAAGGCGTAGTCGACGCCGCCGTTGGTGAGGTCGCGCACCTGCTGGATGTGATCGGCGTCCCGGGCGTTCACCGTATCGGTGGCGCCGAGCTGGCGGGCCAGCCCCAGCTTGTCGTCGGACAGGTCGATCGCCACGATGCGGCCGGCGCCGGCCAGCACCGCGCCCATCAGCCCGCTCAAGCCGACGCCGCCCAGGCCCACGATGGCGACCGTGCTGCCGGGCTGGATCTTGGCGGTGTTGATCACCGCGCCGACGCCGGTCACCACGGCGCAGCCGAACAACGCCGCCACGTCGAGCGGCAGGGAGGGATCGATGACCACGATCGAGCCGCGATCGACGACGGCATATTCGGCGTAGCAGGAAACGCCGGAGTGATGGTTCACCGGCTTGCCGTCGAGATGCAGCCGATGGTTGCCCGACAGGAGCTGACCGGCAGCGCGCGGCGAAATCGAGCGCTCGCAGATATAGGGCCTGCCCTCGAGGCAGCGCCGGCAGCGGCCGCAGCTCACATTGAAGGTGAAGCAGACATGATCGCCCTTCTTCACGTCATGCACGCCCGAACCGACCTCGACGATCTCGCCCGAGCCCTCATGGCCCAGCACGATCGGCACCGGCCGCGGCCGGTCGCCGTTGATCAGCGACAGGTCGGAGTGGCAGAGCCCGCCGCCGCCCACCTTGACCAGCACTTCGCCTTCGCCGGGCGGGTCGAGATCGACCTCGACGACATGGATGGGCTTGCTCTTGGCGAAGGGGCGCGGCGCGCCGCAGACCGTGAGTACGCCGGCTTTCATCTTCATCAGGCAATTCCTCCGTCGACACGGACCACCGAGCCCGTGGTGAAACTCGATTTGCTCGAGGCGAGATAGAGCGCGGCGGTCACGATTTCCTCCGGCTGGCCGCTGCGTTTCAGCGCCGCCGTCGGATTGAGCTTGTGCTCCTCGCTCCACGCCTTGGAGACGTCGGTGAGGAAGCGACCGGGCGAGATGGTGTTCACCCGCACCTTCGGCCCGTACTCGAAGGCGAAGGCCTCGGTGATGGCGTTGAGCGCAGCCTTGGCACCGGCATAGGGCGCGATCTGCGGGCGCGGCCTGAGCGCGCCGGCGCTCGAGATATTGATGATCGAGCCGCCCTCGCCCGCCGCCATGCGGCTGCCGACCAGCGACATCAAGCGGAACGGGCCCTTGAAGTTGAGCGACACGATGCGGTCGAAAAGCTGCTCCGGGGTCTCGAGGGAAGACGGCGCCAGCGGCGAGGAGCCGGCGTTGTTGACCAGGATGTCGACCTTGCCGAAGGCGGCATAGGCCGCCTCGACCAGCCCGTCGAGCTCCTGCCAGTTCGCCACGTTGCAGGCATAAGTCCGGGCCTTGCGGCCTATCGCCCGGACTTCTGCAGCGGCCTTCTCGCAAGCCTCGAGCTTGCGGCTGGTGATGAAGATGTCGGCACCGTGGGCGGCGAACGCCTTCACCATCTGATATCCCAGGCCACGGCTGCCGCCGGTCACCAATGCGACCTTTCCGGTGAGGTCAAAGAGATCGCTCATGGAGTTCTTACCCGCCGCTTGCCGTTCATTCTTCTCCCCCCTAGCGGGCGAGAGGAACATGATGGACAAAGGGTGCATGCATTGACGCTGGCATGTCACTTGCTAAGTGTATTGGATAGCGGAATTGAGCAGGTCGGCATGAGCATCCAGGTCGCGCTGCACATCATCGAACGACCTACCGGTACGACAAGCCCGTGGCGCTCGGCCCACAGGTCGTACGGCTGCGTCCGGCGCCGCATTCGCGTACGTCCATCCTGTCCTACTCGCTCACGGTCGAGCCCCAGCAGCATTTCATCAACTGGCAACAGGATCCACAGGGCAACCACCTGGCCCGCCTGGTCTTCCCCGAGAAGACGGACATTTTCGAGGTCGTGGTCGACCTGGTCGCCGACATGACGGTGATCAATCCGTTCGACTTCTTCCTGGAGCCCGAGGCCGAGCAATGGCCCTTCGCCTACGCCGCCTCGCTAGCCGAGGAGATCGCGCCCTTTCGCAAGGTGAGGCCGCCGGGGCCGCTGCTCTCGGCCTGGCTCGCCAAGGTCGATCGCAGCAAGCAGCGCACCATCGATTTCATTGTCGGCCTCAACGCGCGGCTGCAGCAGGAGATCGGCTACATCGTGCGCCTGGAGCCGGGCGTGCAGGAATGCGAGGAGACGCTCAGCCTCGCCAAGGGCTCGTGCCGCGATACCGGCTGGCTTCTGGTCACCATCCTGCGCCATCTCGGCTTCGCCGCGCGCTTCGCCTCGGGCTACCTGATCCAGCTCATGCCCGACGAGAAGCCGCTCGAGGGTCCCGAGGGTCCGACCCACGACTTCACCGATCTCCATGCCTGGTGCGAGGTCTACCTGCCGGGCGCGGGATGGATCGGCCTCGACCCAACGTCGGGCCTGCTCACCGGCGAAGGCCATATCCCGCTCGCCTGCACGCCCGAGCCATCGAGCGCTGCGCCGATCGAGGGTGCGGTCGAGAAGGCCGAGGTGATCTTCTCCTACGACATGAAGGTGACGCGGGTGCGCGAGACGCCGCGCACCACCAAGCCTTACACCGACGAGCAATGGGCGACGTTGCTGGCGGTCGGCGAGGCGATCGAGCACGACATCGGCAAGGCCGACCTGCGGCTGACCATGGGCGGTGAGCCGACTTTCGTGTCGATCGACGACATGGACGGCGACGAATGGAACACGCTGGCGCTGGGGCCGGAGAAGCGCCGGCTGGCCGGCGTGCTGTTCCGCAGACTCGCCGACCGTTTCGCCACGGGGCCGTTGCTGCATTTCGGCCAAGGCAAATGGTATCCGGGCGAGCAGCTTCCGCGCTGGGCGCTCGGCTGCCACTGGCGCAAGGACGGCGAGCCGATCTGGCGCGACCAGCATCTCTATGGACTGGAGTCCAAGCCCACCGGTGCCACGCCCGAGACGGCGCATCGCTTTGCGCTGGCCTTCGCGCAGCGTCTGCAGCTCGATCCCAACTACCTGTTCGGGGCCTTCGAGGACACCTGGTACTACTTGTGGCGCGAGCGACGCCTGCCGAGCAATGTCACGGTCGACAAGGCCAAGGTCAGGGACCCGATGGAGCGCGAACGCCTGGCGCGGGTGTTCGAGCAGGGCCTCGACAGCTCCGTCGGTTACGTGCTGCCGGTTTCGCGCGACCATGGACGCGACAACAACGGCAAGGTCCAGAATGGCCATGGCGGCCGCTGGCGCAGTGGGCCGTGGTTCCTGCGCTCGGAGAAGTGCTACCTGATACCGGGCGATTCGCCGATCGGCTACCGTCTGCCGCTCGATTCGCTGCCCTGGACGGCGCCGGCGGACGCGGACTTCATCGCCGAGCCCGATCCGATGGCGCCGCATCCCGATCTGCCGCCGCTCGACGCCTTCCGTCGCGCGCCGGTGCTGCGCCGCCAGGAGCGCGGGCCGGTTGGCGAGACCAGCGGGGACGGCGAGGCACGCCGCGAGGCCTGGCAGCGCGCGCTGGCACCCGACCTTGCCGGCAAGCCGGGAAACGGCGCGTCGGCCGCCGGCATCGTGCGCAGCGCCATGGCCTTCGAGCCGCGTGACGGCCATCTCTTTGTCTTCATGCCGCCGACGGAGCGCACCGAGGATTATCTCGATCTCGTCACCGCGGTCGAGGATACCGCCGAGGAGCTCGGCCAGCCCGTATTCATCGAAGGTTATCCGCCGCCCGGCAGCGATCCGCGCCTGCTCCATTTCAGCGTCACGCCCGATCCCGGCGTCATCGAGGTCAACATCCATCCCTCGGCGAGCTGGCCGGAACTCGTGGATAAGACCGAGATCGTCTACGAGGAAGCGCGCACGACCCGACTCGGCGCCCAGAAGTTCATGATCGACGGCCGTCACACCGGTACCGGTGGCGGCAACCACGTGACCCTGGGCGGCCCCTCGGCTGTCGACTCGCCGCTCCTGCGCCGGCCCGATCTGCTGAAGAGCTTGCTGGGCTACTGGCTCAACCATCCCTCGCTCTCCTACCTGTTCTCCGGTCTGTTCATCGGCCCGACCAGCCAGCATCCGCGGGTCGACGAGGCGCGCAACGACGCGCTGCACGAGCTGGAAATCGCCTTTCGCCAGATCGCACCCGACCGCCAGACGCCGCCGTGGCTGGTCGATCGCATCTTCCGCAACCTGCTGGTCGACGCGACCGGCAACACGCACCGCACCGAGTTCTGCATCGACAAGCTGTTCACGCCCGAAACGGCCGCCGGTCGGCGCGGGCTCCTGGAGTTGCGGGCCTTCGAGATGCCGCCGCATTGGCGCATGAGCGTGGCCCAGCAGGCGGTGCTGCGCGGCCTGGTCGCGAAATTCTGGGACCGCCCCTACGAGCGGCCGCTCAGCCGCTGGGGCACGCGCCTGCACGACGATTTCATGCTGCCGCACTTCGTCTGGCAGGATTTCGGCGATGTGCTCGCCGACCTCGGCGAAGCAGGCTATCGCTTCCAGCCCGAGTGGTTCGCGCCGCATTTCGAGTTCCGCTTTCCCAAGATCGGCGAGGTGGCGCAGCGCGGCATCGAGGTCGAGCTGCGCCACGCGCTCGAGCCGTGGCACGTGCTGGGCGAGGAGCCGGGCGGCGGCGGCACGGTGCGCTATGTCGATTCCTCGGTCGAACGCCTGCAGGTCAGGGCGGCGGGCTTGAACGACCGGCGTCACATCATCGCCTGCAACGGCTGGCGCCTGCCGCTGCGCGCCACCGGTGAGGCCGGCGAATACGTGGCGGGCGTGCGCTATCGCGCCTGGCCGCCGGTCAATGCGCTGCATCCGACCATCGGCGTGCACGCGCCGCTCGTCTTCGACATCCACGACAGCTGGAGCGGCCGCTCGCTGGGCGGTTGCAGCTACCACGTGGCCCATCCCGGCGGCCGCAACTACGATCGTATGCCAGTCAACGCCAACGAGGCCGAAGCACGCCGCCGCGCCCGCTTCTTCCCGATCGGCCACTCGCCCGGCGAGACGCCGGAGCCACGGCCGATCGACAACCCGGAGCATCCACTGACGCTGGACCTGCGGCGGGCTGTGTAGCCTGCGCGTTCATCTCCTCCCCCGTCATACGGGGGAGGATACAGGAGGGGGAAAGCCACACCGGCGATCTCCGCGATTCAATGATCTGCAACGTCCAGCAGTTCGAATGGGGCCTACCCCCTCCTCTATCCTCCCCCGTATGACCGGGGGAGGAGGTCTGAGGAGCCGTAGACCCGGTCCTCTGCCCGTGCGATTCTAGCCGCTCCTGTTCCCTTCCGTCGCAGGCCCATGGAGTCGTTGCGCGGCCTCTCTTCTTCGCCGGCAAGCGCCTACGACGAACTGGTCACCGGCCAGAAGTCGATCCGCTATCACTGGCAAGGCATTTTAAGCGTCATCCGCGCTCTGCCCGGCGGGCTGGGCGAGCGTGTGGAAAGCGCGCGCCGTCAGCTCGAAGAGTCGGGTGCGACGGTCAATCTGCTCGACGATCGCGGCGCGCCGCGCTGGACGTTCGACCCGCTGCCCTTCGTGTTGACGCCCGACGAATGGTCCGAGCTCGAAACCGGCCTGATCCAGCGCGCCTGCCTGCTCGACGCCATCCTGGCCGACCTCTACGGCCCGCAGAAGCTGCTGAAGCAACACCTGCTGCCGCCGATGCTGGTCCATGCCAACCGGCACTTCCTGCGGCCCTGTCAGGTCATGGACGGCAGGGCGCCGACGCGCCATCTCGCCCACTACGCCGTCGACCTGGTGCGGCTGAGCAGCGGGCGCTGGCACGTGCTGGCTGACCACACCGAGGTGCCGTCCGGCATCGGCTACGCGCTGGAGATGCGCCGCGTGCTGGCCAGGAGCCTGCCCGAGGCATTCCGCTCCATCCCGGTGCGCCATCTCCGGCCCTTCGTCGATCGCTGGCACGACTCGCTGCTCGCCATGGCGCCCGGCGGCGTGCCCAATCCCAACATGGCCGTGCTGACGCCGGGCTCGTTGTCGGCGACCTATTTCGAGCATGTCTATCTGTCGCGCGTGCTCGGGGTGCCGCTGGTCGAGGGCGGCGATCTCGTGGCGCGCGACGGCGAGGTGTCGACCAAGACCCTGGCCGGCCTGCGGCCCGTCCATATGCTGTTGCGCCGGCTCGACAGCGCCTTCGTCGATCCGCTGGAACTGCGGGCCGACTCGGCGCTCGGCATCACCGGCATGGTCGAGGCCACGCGCAGCGGCCGGATCACGCTCGCCAATGCGCTGGGCTCGGGCGTGGTCGAGACCCCGGCGATGATGCCGTTTCTCGAACGGCTGAGCGAGCACCTGCTCGGCCAACCGCTCAGCCTGCCGTCGCTCGACGTGTGGTGGCTGGGTGAGCCGGCGGCACTTTCCTTTGCGCTCGCCAATCTCGACCTGATGATCGTGCGGCGTTGCCTCGGCATCGACCGTGAGCCGATCGTGGTCGGCATGCTGGAGCCCGCCGAGCGCAAGGCGTTCGAGGTCGAGATCCGCGCGCAGCCGGGACAGTTCGTGGCGCAGTACCCGGTGATGCCGTCGCTCAGCCCCAAGTGGGATGGCGCGAGCCTCGCGCCGGCCGCGGTGGTGTTGCGCGTCTTCGTCAGCGCCGACGGCGACGGCTATCGCGTGCTGCCCGGCGGGCTGGCGCGCGAGCCGGCGGGCGATACCTGCCTGCGTTCGCTCGGCCGGCTGAACGGCACCCTGAAGGATGTCTGGGTGCTGGCCGAGGACGCGGCCGACGTGCAGGTGCCCTCGACCCGGCGTTTCCACCAGCTCGCCGTCGAGCGCGGCGGCGCCGACCTGCAAAGCCGCGTCGCCGACAATCTCTACTGGCTGGGCCGCTACATCGAGCGCCTGGACAACGACGCCCGCCTGCTCCGCACCACGGCCACCAAGGTGGCGCAAGGCGCAGTGAGCCCGCGCGATGCGATCGAGCTCCGCCTGCTCGGTCGCCTGCTGAGCCAGGCCGACCTCATGGACCGCGCCGCGGCGCTGTCGGCGCCGGAGAATGCCGCCTTCCAGCAGGGCCTCGGCGCCGTCGCCACCGACGACAGCGGCCTGATCACCGTGCTCGACGCCATCCAGCGCCTGACCAGCTCGATGCGCGACCGCTTCTCCGTCGACATGATCACCGCCGCCGGCCCGGTGATGGCCGATGTGCGTCAACGCCTCCGGGCGGCGCGTGGCCACCTCGATCCGCTGCTGGCCGCGCTCGACGACATCGTGCGCTTCGTCGCCATCCTGTCGGGCCTCGCCCAGGAGAACATGACGCGCGGCACGGGCTGGCGCTTCCTCGATCTCGGACGAAGGCTGGAGCGGGCGAAGTTCGTGGTGACCGGGGCGCTCGCCCCCTTCACCCAGTCGCCGATCGACTGGGACGCCGCGATGTGGGTGGCGCTCGAACTTTGCGACAGTACGATCACCTACCGCACCCGCTATCTCGGCCAGCTCCAGCCCGCGCCGGTCCTCGACCTCGTGATGCTCGACGACAGCAACCCGCGCTCGCTCGTCTTCCAGCTGCGCGCCATCGACGGCCATCTCGACTATCTCGCGCGCGTCTCGGGCGTGCAGGTGCCGGCGCTCCCGCCGTCGCTCGACCACGACCTCGACGCCGCGGTTCGTCAGTTCGCCGGTGACGAGCAGGTCTGGCGGCACGAAGGGCTGGCGCTGGCCATGCTGCGCGACATCGCGTCCGATACCGACCACAAGCTAGACCAACTCTCGGAAGCGATCACGCGGGCCTACTTCTCTCATGTTCCGACGGCGCAGGCCGTCGGTTCCTCCACGGCTTGAGCACGAGGTCGCCGGTGAAATACCTGCTCTCGCACCGCACGTCCTACACCTACGCCAGCAGCGTCGACTCAGCGCATCACATCGCCCATTTGCGCGCGCGTGAGTTCGCCGGACAGAAGGTGACCTCGATCAGCATCGAGACCAACCCCGTGCCGGCGCTGGCGGTCCAGCATCTCGACCATTTCGGCAACCACATCGACATCTATCGTATCGACAAGCCGCACAAGCGTTTCGACATCGCAGTGCGCGCCGCGATCGAGGTGAGCTTTGCCGATCCGCCGCCGGCCGACTCGACGCCGCCGTGGGAGGAAGTCCGCGCCACGCTCTCGGGCAACGGCTTTCCCGAGCCGGTCGAAGCGAGCGAGTTCGTCTACGACTCGCCACTGGTGCCCGCGGTCGAGGCGCTCCGGCCCTATGGCGCCAGGTCTTTCACGCCGGGCCGGCCGATTCTCGCCGCGGCGCGCGAGCTCACCTCGCGCATCATGGCGGATTTCGAGTATCACCCGGGCGCCACCGACATCAGCACGCCGCTTGGCGAGGTGTTCGCCGGCAAGGCCGGCGTCTGCCAGGACTTCGCCCATGTCGAGATCGCCGCGCTGCGCGCCCACGGCCTCGCCGCGCGCTACGTTTCGGGCTACATCCGCACCGTGCACTCCAAGGAGGAAGCCGCGCTGCGCGGCGCCGACGCGAGCCACGCCTGGGTCGCGGTGTGGTGCGGCGAGGCGGCGGGCTGGGTGCAGCTCGACCCGACCAACGATCTCGTCGCCAAGGAAGACCATGTCGCCGTCGCCTGGGGCCGCGACTTCTCCGACGTGAGCCCGCTGCGCGGCGTGATCCTGGGCGGCGATTCGCATTCCTACGGCGTAGCGGTGACGCTGGTGCCGACGGCCTAACCGTCGTCCCTCCGCGCGGCCCTTCGGGCCTTGGTCGGGACGACGGAAGCGCTAGCCGCCCAAAAAGTCCTTCGTCCACTTCGTGTAGTCGGCGTCGCGCGTCACACGTTTCATCAATTCGGCATCCGCCACGCCTTGCAGCTTCGACGGCGGCGTGCCGTCCCTGAGCGCCTTCAGCGTGTCATGAATCGCCTTGACCGCCGCGGCAAACGGTTGATGACCTTGCAGCGCCACCCGCACCCGGCGCGCGCCGAGATAAGCCAGATCAGAAAGCTCCGGCGTCCCACCGCCCAGGATCAACGGCAGCTTGGTCGCTGCCGAGATCGCATCGAGCTCCGCCCGCGTCTTCACACCGACGAAGAACAGCGCATCGACGCCGGCCGCTTCGTAGGCCTTGCCGCGGGCGATGGCGTCGTCGAGGCCGCTGATCGAGATGGCGCTGGTGCGGCCGGCGATGCAGAGCGCCGGATCCTGGCGACCGGCGAGCGCGGCCTTCATCTTGCCGACGCCTTCGGCAATCGAGGTGAGCCGCGGCTTGGCTGTCCCGTAGGGCGTCGGCAAGTCGGTGTCCTCGAGACTCAAACCGCAGACGCCCGCTGTCTCGAGTTCCTCGACAGTGCGCTTGGCGTTCAGCGCGTTGCCGTAGCCGTGATCGGCGTCGACCATCAGCGGCAGGTTGCCGGCGCGGTTGATGCGGTAGGCCTGACCCGCGAATTCAGACAGGGTGAGCACGATCAGGTCGGGCGCACCCAGCACCGTGAGCGACGCCGTGGAGCCTGCGAACATGCCGAGCTCGAAGCCCAGATCCTCGGCGATGCGCGCTGAGATCGGATCGAACACCGACCCGGGATGGATGCAACGCTCTCCGGCGAGCAGGGTGCGGAAGCGGCGGCGGCGATCGGTCCAATGCATGTCGGTCTCCCTTGCGGTCCATCCTTAGCAAAGCGCGGTGCTGCAATGCAGCGTCCTGTTTCGACGGGCAAACACGCAGCCCCCAAAGGCTTGGCGCTGCGAGGTCGAGGGCGTAGCGTTCTCGTTCAGGGACGGCATGAACGTGCGCGCATCCGACCCCCCAAAAACGATGTGCACAGGGGAAATGCCATGTTCGACGTTCTCGACCGGCAGACCACTCTGACCGGTAACCAGAAGAAGATTATCGGCGCCGCGATCATCGGCGATGCGCTCGAATTCTTCGACTACTTCCTGATCAGCTACGTGCTGGCCTTTGTCATCGGGCCATGGAAGCTCACCTTCGGCCAGTCGGCCATCGTGCTGCTGTCATCGGGCGTCGGCGCGATCATCGGCGCCTATGCCTGGGGCTGGATCGCCGACCGCATCGGCCGGCGCAAGGTGTTCATCGGCACGGTGCTGAACTTCTCGATCGCCACCGGCCTGCTCTACTTCACGCCGGACAATGGCTGGATCTATCTCACGGCGATGCGCTTCTTCGTCGGTGTCGGCGTCGGCGGCCTCTATTGCGTCGACCTGCCGCTGGTCCAGGAATTCATGCCGACCTCCAAGCGCGGCTGGGTTGGCGGCCTGGTCACCGCCGTCATCCCGCTCGGCGTCGGCCTCGGCGCCGTGCTGGCTGCCTTCATGCCGAGCGACCAGTGGCGCCTGCTGTTCGCCATTGGCCTGCTGCCGGCGCTGGTCGTCCTGCTGGTGCGGCTGTGGGTCCCCGAATCGCCGCACTGGCTGGCGCGGCAGGGCCGCTTCGAGGAGGCGCGCAAGTCGCTCGCCTGGGCGCTGCAGGTCCGGCCCGAGGCGCTGCCCTTGCCGGCCGCGGCGACGTCGAATGCCCCGCCCGTCAAGACCAACTGGTTCGATCTGTTCAAGTATCCGCGCAGCCTGCTGGTGTCGTGGCTGGGCAATGCCGGGGCACAGACCGGCGCCTATGGCGTGGCACTTTGGGCGCCGGCGCTGTTCGTGCTGCTGCTGAAGGTGACGCCGCAGGAAGCCGCCAAGATGATGATCCTCTTGAGCGTCACCGGCTTCATCGGGCGCCTGTCCTTCTCCTGGCTTTCCGAGAAGATCGGGCGGCGCAACTCGGGCGGCCTGCTGGGCTTCGGCGCCGGCACCCTGATCATCCTGGCGGGCTACAACTACAACACCCTGCTGTTCGGGCTCGCCGCCTTCTGGCTGATCCTGGCGGCGGCGATGTTCTTCGTCGACGGCGGCTTCGCCATCGTCGGGCCCTACGCCGCCGAGATCTGGCCGTCGCACCTGAAGACCACCGGCATGGGATCTGCCTATGGCTTCGGCGGCATCGGCAAGATCATCGGGCCGGCGGGACTGGCCTTGATCGTGGGGTCCGGCAACTACCTGAAGCCCGACGTGCCGCTGCCGCAGATTCCGACGGCGTTTCTTTATCTCGGCTGCTGGTTCCTGATGGCCGGGGTGGTCTATTATTTCTTCGGGCTGGAGACCAAGGGCAAGTCGCTCCAGGAGATCGACAGGGAATTGGGCGTAGCGACAGCCTGATGATGACCGCGTTCAAAGAGGGTGGCCTTGGATACGTTGATCCCGTCTTCTGCTGATCTTGCCGGCGACCCGGCCGTGATCTCACGCGCCGAGGCGCTGCGGCCCGTCGTCGAGGCGGCGTCGGATGAAATCGAGGACAAGCGCCGGCTGCCGCCGGCACTTCTGGACAAATTGCACGAGGCGCAGCTCTTTCGCCTGCTGATGCCGCGCTCGTCGAACGGGATCGAGACCGATCCCATCACCTTCTTCCATGTCATCGAGACCATCGCCCGCGCCGATGCGAGCACCGCCTGGTGCCTAAGCCAGGCCGGCGGCTGTTCCATGTCGGCCGCCTATCTCGATCTGCCCGTGGCCAAGGCGATCTTCGGCGACGATCCGCGCGCCGTGCTGGCCTGGGGTCCCGGTCCCCGTGTGAAAGCCATCGAACGCGAGGGCGGCTACGAAGTCACCGGCGTATGGGCCTTCGCCTCGGGCTGCCGGCACGCCACCTGGCTCGGCGCGCACTGTCCGATCTACCAGCCCGACGGCTCGCCGCGACTCGGGCCCAACGGCCGCCAGCTCGAGCGCACCATGCTGGTGAAGAGCGAAGAGGTGGTGTGGACCGACATCTGGAACACGGTCGGCCTGCGCGGCACGGCGAGCGACCAGTTCGCCCTCACCGACCATTTCGTGCCGGCCTCCCATTCGATCACGCGCGATGTGATCACGCGGGAGTCCGCGAAGGAGTGCCGCGAGCCCGGCCCGCTCTACCGCATGTCGGCGATGACCTGCTACGAGGTGGGCTTCGCCGGCGTGGCGCTGGGCATCGCCCGCGCCTGCCTCGACAACTTCGTCGACGTGGCGAAGAACAAGATCCCGCGCGGCAAGACAAGCCCGCTCCGCGACAATTCAGTGGTGCAGACCAACCTTGCCCAGGCCGAGGTCGGCATCCGCTCGGCCCGCGCCTTCCTGCTGCAATCGATGGCCGAGATCTGGAAGCAGATCTCGGCCGGCGACAAGCTCTCGGTCGATCATCGCATCACCATCCGCATGGCCTCGACCAACGCCATCCACAAGGCGCGCGAGGCGGTCGACTTCGCCTACAATGCGGCGGGCGCCACGGCGATCTTCGAAAGCCATCCGCTGGAGCGCCGCTTCCGCGACATCCACACCGTCACCCAGCAATTGCAGGGGCGGCTGTCCCATTTCGAAACCGTCGGCGCCTGGATGATGGGCGCCGACGCCGACCTCACCTTCGTCTGACGCTCACTGGAGACACACCATGCCGCTTGGGCCGCTGCAGCATTACACCATCGAACCGTCCAATCTCACGCGCACTAAGAAGTTCTATTGCGAGGTGCTGGGCCTGGAAAATGGCGACCGTCCGCCGCTCGGCTTTCCCGGCTACTGGCTCTATTCCGGCGGCGTCGCCACCGTGCACCTGCTGGGACCACGCAAGCCGCGCGAGGGCATCGTCGTGCGCGGCACGAAAAAGAAGTTCAAGGATACCGGCCGCTTCGACCACATTGCCTTTGCCGCATCGGACCTGCCGGGCGTACGCAAGCGCCTGAAATCCAAGAAGGTGAAATTCCGCGAGCAGATCGTGCCGCGCACCGGCGCCGCCCAGATCTTCCTCTACGACCCCGACGGCGTCGGCGTGGAGCTGAACTTCCCTCCTGAAGAAGCCAAAGCCTAAGTGCTGCTGTCGCTCGACATCGAACGCATCGAACCCCTGGCCGACGGCGCACCGTTCGGCGAGGTCGGTGCCTATGAGCGCGTGATCGGCCGCGCCAAGGGCGAGGTCGAGCCGCTCGACCCCGCCAACAAGGGCATCGCCCTCATCGACAAGGCGCCGCGCAATGGCCGCGGCAAGGTCGAATATGCGACGGACATTTTCATCCTGCGACCCAAGGATCCTGCCCGCGGCAACGGCCGGATCCTCTACGAGGTCAACAACCGCGGCCGCAAGATGCTGTTCGGCAACATCGCCGACGGCCCGCAGGGCGTGAACGATCCCAAGACGATGGCCGACGTCGGCAACGGCTTTCCGCTGCGCCGCGGTTACACCATCGTGTGGTCCGGCTGGGACCCCGATGCACCGCGCGCCAACATGGGGCTGGGGCTCGCCGCGCCGGTGGCCAGCGACAACGGCCAGCCGATCGTCAAGATCGTGCGCGACGAGTTCTGCTCGGGCACGCGAGGCGGCGCCCTCGAGGTCTTCAAGCTCTCCTACGAGGCCACAACGCTGGAGCAACCGCGGGCAACGCTGACGGTGCGCGAGCGGGCCGGCGACGAGCCGCGCGAGCTGCCGCTCAACCAGTGGTCCTTCGTCGACGCGCGCTCGATCAAGCTGCGCGAAGGCACCACGCCCAAGCCGGGTTACCTCTACGAATTCCACTACGAAGCTCGCGATCCTAAGGTGCTCGGGCTCGGTTTCGCCGCCACCCGCGACGTCATAAGCTGGCTGCGTTACGACCCGGCAGCGATCGCCGCGACCGGCGGCAAGATCAGCCATGCGCTGGCCATCGGCTTTTCCCAGGCCGGTCGCTACCTGCGCAACCACATCTCCGAGGGTTTCAACCGCGACGAAGCGGGCCGCACGGTCTTCGACGGCATCCATTCGCACATCGCCGGCGTCGGCCGCATCTTCTTCAACACGCCGTTCGGGCAGCCCGCCCGCACCGGCACCCAGCACGAGGATCACGGCTTCCCGGAGAACGAGTTTCCGTTCTCGACCGCGACGCTCGCCGACCCGCTCACCGGCAAGAAAGGCTCGCTGTTCCGCGGCGACGGCTCCGATCCCAAGCTGATCGAGACCAACACTTCGACCGAATACTGGCAGAAGGGTGCCTCGCTGCTGCACACCGATCCGCTCGGCAAGGAAGACGTGGCGCTGCCCGGGCACTCGCGGGTCTACATGATCGCCGGCACTCAGCATGGCGGCCGCGCCGGCGCCACCACCGACCCCGGGCCCAACATCAACCCGCGCAATCCGCATAATCCGATGCCTGCCGTGCGCGCCCTCCTGGTGGCGCTCGACGACTGGGTGGTATCGGGCAAAGAGCCGCCGACCAGCCGCGTGCCGACGCTGGCCGCCGGCACGCTGGTCGAGCCCGACAAGACGGGCTTCCCCGCCGTGCCGGGCGCTGTCGTGGTGAAGGTCACCAACCAGGTGGCGCCGCCGGGCGACTGGGTGCACCCGAAGCCGGCCGACAAGGCCTATCGTACCCTGGTCTGCAAGGTCGATGCCGACGGCAACGAAGCCGCAGGCGTGCGCCTGCCCGACATCGCCGTGCCGCTTGCCACCTATTCGGGCTGGAACGAATACAAGCCGCCGTACCCAACGGGCGAACTCGCCGACCGTGACGGAAGCTGCCTGCCCTTCGCCATCGACAAGGCAGCCCGGCAGGCCGCGGGCGATCCACGGCCGTCGATCGCCGAACGCTACAAGAGCGGCGCCGATTACGTGGCCAAGGTCGAGGCTGTCGTCGCAGCGCTGCAGAAGGACCGCCTGCTGCTGGCCGAGGACGCCAAACGCTATCTTGAGCGAGCCCAGCGCGAACCGCGCGTCGCGCCGTAAGGGGGAGATCGTCATGCCCAAGCTCGACCGCGACGGGGTCAAGATCCATTACGAGATCCACGGTTCCGGCCCCACGCTGCTGCTGAGCCACGGCTACAGCTCGACCGCGCGCATGTGGGACGGCCAGGTCGCGGCGCTCAAGGACCGCTACCAGGTCATCGTCTGGGACATGCGTGGCCACGGCGAATCGGACTATCCGAGCGATCCCAAGCTCTATTCCGAGGCGCTCACCGTAGGCGACATGAAGGCCCTGCTCGATCTTGTGAGTGCGAAGAAGGCGATCGTCGGCGGCCTGTCGCTGGGCGGCTACATGTCGCTCGCTTTCAACGCCAGCCATCCCGAGCGGGTGCGGGCGCTGATGCTGTTCGACACCGGCCCGGGCTTCAAGAAGGACGAGGCGCGCGCCAGGTGGAACGAGACGGCGCACCAGCGCGCAGCCACTTTCGACGCCAAGGGACTGGCGGCGCTCAATTCGTCGGACGAGGTCAAGCTCACGCGCCATCGCGACGCCACCGGCCTGGCCGGCGCCGCGCGCGGCATGCTGGCCCAGCAGAACGACCGGGTGATCCAGTCGCTCGACAAGGTCGCCGCGCCGACCCTGGTGCTGGTCGGCGCCGACGACACCAATTTCCTCGCCGCCACCGACTACATGGCGGCCAAGATCAAGGGAGCGACCAAGGCGGTCATTCCCGACGCGGGCCATGCCTCCAACCTGCATCAGCCCGCGCGTTTCAATCAGGCAGTCGAGGCGTTCTTGGCCAAGCTGCCGGCAGCTTGAGGAGAAGAATCATGGGCAAGCGAATCGCAGTCGTCGGCGTCGGCGCATTGGGCGGATATGTCGGCGGCAATCTCGCCCATGCCGGCGAGGACGTGACCCTGATCGATTTCTGGCCGGAGAACATCGAGACCATCCGTAAGCGCGGGCTCGAGCTCGACGGCGTGACGCCGGAGGAGAAGTTCACCGTCACCAACGCCAAGACCATGCATCTCACCGAGATGCAGGACCTGTCGCGCCAGAAACCGATCGATATCGCCTTCGTGTCGATGAAGTCCTACGACACCGAATGGGCGACGGCCTTGATCAAGCAGTATCTGGCGCCCGACGGCTATGTCGTGTCGCTGCAGAACTGCCTGAACGAGGAGCGCATCGCGGGCGTCGTCGGCTGGGGCAAGACGGTGGGCATGGTGGCCTCGCTGATCTCGGTCGACATGTTCGAGCCCGCCCGCATTCGCCGCACCGTCGCCAAGGGCGGCGACAAGCATACGGTGTTCCGCGTCGGCGAGGTCCATGGCCGCATCACCAAGCGGGTCGAGGAGCTGCGCGACATGGTGGGCCGCATCGACAGCGCCAAGACCACCACCAACCTGTGGGGCGAACGCTGGTCCAAGCTGTGCCAGAACGGCATGAAGAACGGCGTCTCGGCCGCCACCGGCCTCACCGGTGCCGACTGCGACCGCAACGACGCCATCCGCCGCTTCTCGATCAAGCTCGGCGGCGAGGCCGTGCGGGTCGGCCAGGCGCTGGGCTACCACATCGAGAAGATCGGCAAGATGGAGCCCGAGACTCTGGCCAAGGCGTCGGAGGGCGACAAGGCGGCGCTCGACGAGATCGAGACCATCCTGCGGCCCGGCTCCAACACCAATCCCAACCCGCGCGCCGACATCCAGCGCCCGTCGATGGCCCAGGACATCCGCAAGGGCCGCCGCACCGAGATCGAGTTCATGAACGGCTACGTCGCCGACCGCGGCAGCTATATCGGCGTGCCGGCGCCCACCCACGCCAAGCTGACCGAGATCGTCAAGAAGGTCGAACGGCAGGAAGTGAAGGCCGCCCCGGCGCTGCTGGGCGGCTGACCCGGCAACTCAACGATCGATTCGACGACCTCAGTACGCCGGGCCATCGGCCCACGGGCTGAAGTCCATGTTCGTCGGGTTGTCGGGACCGGTCAACGCATTCATGTCGGCTGTCGTCTGCTGGGCCATCTTCTGCAAATAGACGTCGTGCGCGTGCTGGTCACCGATATAGAGACATCCGCAGACGGTGGGATCCGAGTAGATCCACAAGGTTTTGCCTTTGTGGGTTACCTTCGTGAGCTTGTGCGGCCGAAGGCTGTTGAACGAGGCTATCTGCGCCGGAGTCTTCGGCGGAGTCGCCTTGAACCCCGAGGCGGACAGCATGTCCTCCTTCAGTTTCGCATTGCTCGCGCAGGCCGCCACGGCGATGCACAGGCTCGCAGCGGCGAGAATTCGACCGAACGCCTTCACCACAAACTCCGTAGTCACTAGTTGAGGTACAGGCCATAGGCGTCCGCGGCGTCCCACGCGTCGCCCCAGTCGAGGTTCGCCATCGTCGCCGTCGGATTGTAGGGATCGGGGTCGTTGTTGTCGTACATCTGATTGACCCTGGTATCGATCATCTGCTGGGTCGCCTTCTTGATGTAGGCGTCATAGGCGGTCTGGCTGCCGATATAGAGGCAGCCGCAGACGTTGCGATCGGGGTAGACCCAGACGCTCTTGCCCTTGAAGGTCGTCTTCGAGAGGCGATGGGGCGGCAGGCTCCGGAACGAGGCGACCTGCTGCGGCGTCTGCAGCGGAAGCTGCCTGAAGCCCGAATCCGCCAGCAGGTTGGCCTTGCTTTCCGGCTTGTAGTCACAGGCCAGCAAGGCACCGGCGAGCCCCAGAAGGGCGAGAATTGACGTGAACAACTTCACTATGATCTCCCTGCTCAAGCGCGGCGGCCTCGACGTCACGGCTCGGCGGCGAACTCGGGCCACGGGCTGAAGTCCCAACTCGACTGATCACTGGGCACTGTCACGGTCGTCATGTCGAGCAGCGACTGTTGGTTCTGCTTATTCAAATAGGCGTCATGAGCGGCCTGATTGCCGACATAGAGGCATCCGCAGATGGTCGGATCGGAATACACCCAGACGGTCTTGCCCTTGCGGGTCGTCTGCACGAGCTTGTGTGGTGGCAGGCTCTTCAACGACGCCAGCTGCGCCGGCGTCGTTGGCGGAATCGCCTTGAAACCCGACGACGACAGCTTGTCTTCCTTGAATTTCGCGTTGCTTTCGCAAGCGGCCACGGCGACACACAGCGCCGAAATGACGAAAATCGACTTCCACAGTTTCATCGTTGTCCCCCAATCCAACTACAGACGCCTGCCTCGGGATTTTACTCGATCCAAGGGCCAAAATCCCGATCCGACACGTCCCCCAAACCCCCAATCGGCGCTCAGGCGGCGGCCTTGAGCGCCGTCTGAGCATCCTGTTTGAGCATATCAGCCCCCTTCTCGGCTACCATGATTGTAGGGGCGTTGGTGTTGCCCGAGGGCACGGTCGGCATGACCGAGGCGTCGATGACCCGGAGCCCGGCGATGCCGTGCACGCGCAGCCGATCGTCGACCACCGCCATCGGGTCGCTGCCCATCTTGCAGGTGCCGACAACGTGATAGGTCGTCTGGCCGGTGTGGCGGGCGAAGTCGAGCCATTCGTCATAGCTCTGCACGTCCTTGCCCGGCTTGTTCTCGTAAGCGATGTACTTCGACATCGACGGGTGAGAGACGATCTGGCGGGCGATCTGCATGCCCGCGACCGTGGCGTCGCGGTCGAGCTGGGCCGACAGGAAGTTCGGCCGGATCGCCGGTTCGACGCCGGGCGTCGCCGACTTGATGTGGATCGAGCCGCGCGAATCGGGCCGGCACTGGCCGATCACCACCGTCATGCCGGGCTCGCGCTCGAGCAGCCGCTTCTGCGCCGTGTCGTAGCTGGCATGCGCCATGTGGAACTGCATGTCGGGGCTCTCGAGGCCGGGCCGCGTGCGCACGAAGCCGTAGACGACGCCGGCCGTCAAGGCGAGGGCGCCGCGTCCGGTGGAATAGTACTTGATGATCTCCTTCATCAGGTTGAGGCCGCGGGTCTGCTCGTTCAGCGTGATCGGCAGCTTGACCCGCCAGTTCATGCGCGGCGCGAAGTGGTCGCCGTAATTCTCGCCGACGCCTTTCAGCTCGTGCCTGACCTCGATGCCGTAGCGGCGCAGCAGCTCGGGCTGGCCGATGCCGGAATGCTCCAGTACGCCCGGCGACTGCACGGAGCCGCACGACACGATGACCTCGCGATTGACCCGGGCTTCGAGCGGCATGCCGTGCACGCTGTAGGCCACGCCCACCGCGCGCTTGCCCTCGAGCAGCACATTGCGGACCAGCGCATCGGTCTCGATCTTGAGGTTGGGGCGGTGGCGCACGGGATCGAGGAAGGCGCGCGCCGTCGACTGCCGCCTGCCGTTCTTCATGGTGACCTGGTAGTAGCCGAAGCCTTCCTGGTCGCCGTTGTTGTAGTCCTTGTTCTTCGGGTAGCCGCTCGCCGCGGCGGCATCGATGAAGGCGTCGCACAGCTCGTGGCTGTCGCACATGTCGGCGACGTTGAGCGGGCCGCCCTTGCCACGGCTGTCGTCGCCGCCGCGTTCGAAATTCTCCGACTTCTTGAAGTAGGGCAGGATCTGCGAATAGGACCAGCCGCGATTGCCGAGCTGGCCCCAGGTGTCGTAGTCGAGCGGCTGGCCGCGCACATAGAGCATGCCGTTGATCGAGCTCGAGCCGCCCAGCGTGCGGCCGCGCGGGCAGGGAATGCGCCTGCCGGCCATGCCCTCCTCGGCCTCCATCTCGAAATTCCAGTTGAAGGACTTGTGGTTGAGCAGCCTGGTGAAGCCGGCCGGAATGTCGATCCACATCGACTTGTCGCGCGGACCGGCCTCGAGCAGCAGCACCTTGACGCCCGGATCCTCGGTCAGCCGGTTGGCCAGCACGCAGCCCGCCGAGCCGCCGCCCACGATGACATAATCCCATTTCGCCATGACGCCTTTTTCCTCCCTGCTGGGATCGATTCATATCAAGACGGACCGCGGACGTCTCGCCCGCTCATGAGCATGAGGCGGGCGGGACGCCCGCGCTCCGATTAACGCAGATGGCAGGAAACGTGATGTCCCGGCGCGATTTCGCGCAGCGGCGGCGATTCGACCTTGCAGCGCGGGATGGCATAGGGGCAGCGGGTATGGAAATGGCAGCCCGAGGGCGGCTTCACCGGGCTCGGCACGTCGCCCTGCAGCACCCGCTTGTGGCGCCGGATGGCGGGATCCGGCACCGGCACGGCCGACAGCAGCGCCTCGGTATAAGGATGCTGGGCGCGGGTGAAGATCGAGCGCGTGTCGGCATATTCGACGATGCGGCCGAGATACATCACGGCGATGTGGTGGCTGATATGTTCCACCACCGCCAGATTGTGCGAGATGAACAGGTAGGAGAGCTGCCGCTCCCGCTGCAGGTCCTGCAGGAGATTGATGACCTGGGCCTGGATCGAGACGTCGAGCGCCGATACCGGCTCATCGCCCACGATCAGCTTCGGCCCGAGCGCAAGCGCGCGGGCGATGCCGATCCGCTGGCGCTGGCCGCCCGAGAACTGGTGCGGATAGTTGGCCATCTGGGCAGGCCGCAGCCCGACGCGCGCGAACAGCGCCGCGATCTGCTCGCTGCGTTCCTTGCGGTTGGCCACGCCATGGACCAGCAGCGGCTCGCCCACGATGTCGCCCGCCGTCATGCGCGGATTGAGCGACGAGAACGGATCCTGGAAGATGATCTGCATCTGGCTGCGGTAGGGCCGCAGTTCGGCCTTGGACAGATGCGTGATATCGGTGCCGCCCACCACGATCGATCCCGAGGTCGGCTCGATCAGGCGCAGCACGGCCCGGCCGGCCGTGGTCTTGCCGCAGCCGCTCTCGCCCACCAGCCCCAGGGTCTCGCCGACGCCGATGGCGAAGCTGATGCCGTCGACCGCATAGACCTGGCCGACCGTGCGGCGCAACACGCCCTTTTTCACCGGGAAGTGCTTCTTGAGGTCCTTGATCTCCAGGACGGGCTGGTTGGCGCTAGCCATCGCTGTGCCAGCAGGCTGCCCAATGGGCCGGCCGCTTCTGTTCGTAGGTCGGCCGCTCGCGCCGGCAGAGATCGTTGGCCCGGCTGCAGCGCGGCGCGAAGGCGCAGCCCTCCGGCAGGGCGAACAGCGGCGGCACCATGCCGGGGATCTCCTGCAGCCGGTCGGTGGCGTTCCTGGCCTCGCCGCGCAGCAGGTCGAGCCGCGGGATCGAGGCCAGCAGGCCCACCGTGTAGGGATGCAGCGGCCGGGCGAACAGCTCGCCCACCTCGGCTTCCTCGACCTTGCGGCCGGCATACATGACGATGACCCGCCGCGCGGTCTCGGCGACGACACCGAGATCGTGGGTGATCAGGATCACCGCGGCGCTGAACTCGCGCTGCAGCTCGACGATCAGCTCGAGGATCTGGGCCTGGATGGTGACATCGAGCGCCGTCGTCGGCTCATCGGCGATCAGCACCTTGGGATTGCAGGCCAGCGCCATGGCGATCATGGCGCGCTGGCGCATGCCGCCCGAAAGCTGGTGCGGATATTCCTTGGCGCGCTGGGCGGGCTCGGGAATGCGCACCAGGTCGAGCATCTCCACCGCGCGCTTGAGCGCCGTCTTGCGATTCATGTCGCGGTGCAGGATCAGCGCCTCGGAAATCTGCTTGCCGATCGTCATCACCGGGTTGAGCGAGGTCATCGGCTCCTGGAAGATCATCGAGATCTCGTTGCCGCGCACCCCGCGCATCTCTTCTTCGCTGATCTTCAAGAGATCGCGCCCGGCGAGCTTCACCGCGCCGGAGACGATGCGGCCCGGCGGATCGGGGATGAGCCGCATCAGCGACAGCGCCGTCATGCTCTTGCCGCAGCCCGATTCGCCCACGATCGCCAGGGTCTCGCCCGAGGCGACCTGGAAATCGACGCCATCGACCGCCTTCACGATGCCTTGTCTTGTGTAGAACCAGGTGCCGAGGTCTTCGACCTCGAGAAGCGACGCCATGAACGCTGCCCTCAGGATCGCTGGCGGGGGTCGAGGACGTCACGCAGCGCGTCGCCCAGAAGGTTGGTGCCGAAGACGGCGAGGCTGATGGCGACGCCAGGGAAGATCACCAGCCAGGGCGCCGTGCGCACGTACTCGGCGGCCGATTCCGACAGCATGCGGCCCCACGAGGGATAGGGCTCGGGGATGCCGAGGCCCAGGAAGGAAAGCGCCGCCTCGACCAGGATGGCCGAGCCCAGCTGCGCCGTTCCCAGCACGATCAGCGGCGCCAGGGTGTTGGGCAGCACGTGGCGCACGGCGATGCGCACCTCGCCCATGCCGACGGCGCGCGCCGCCTCGACGAAGGGCTGCTCGCGCAGCGAGAGCGTGCTCGACCGCACGACGCGGGCCACGGTCGGCACCAGCGGGATGGCGATGGCGATGATGGTGTTCTGCAGCGAGGGACCGAGCGCCGCGGCCATGACAAGCGCCATCACCAGCAGCGGCAGCGACTGCATGATATCCATCAGGCGCTGGGTGATGAGATCGACGGTGCCGCCGAGATAGCCGCTCATCAGGCCGATCGAAATGCCCAGGATGCCGCCCGCCAGGGTCGCGCCGAGGCCGACGGTGAGCGAAATGCGCGCGCCGAAGACGATGCGGCTGAACATGTCGCGGCCCATGAAGTCGGCGCCCAGCCAGAACACGCTGCCAGGACGGGCCAGCGACGCCTTGGCGTCGGTCGTCGTCGGATCCATCGGCGCGATGAAAGGGGCGAACACGGCGGTCAGTACGAAGACCAGCACGATCACCGCACCGACCGCGCCCAGCGGGTAGCGGCGGGCGAAGAAGAGGATGCGGCTCCACCAGCCGGTGATATTGGCGCCGGCGCGGGCCAGTTCGGCGTCGTGGTTGATGACGGCCATGGGCGCCTCAGTCCGCGAACTTGATGCGGGGGTCGAGGGCCATGTAGGCCATGTCGACCAGGAAATTGACCGTGACCACCACGAAGGCGATCAGCATCACGAGGTTCTGCACGATCGGGTAGTCGCGCCAACGGATCGCCTCGACCAGGAAGCGCGCGACACCCGGGATGTTGAACACCGTCTCGGTGACGATCAGGCCGCCGACCAGAAAGGCCGCCTCGATGCCGATGATGGTGACCACGGGCAGCAGCGCGTTGCGCAGCGCATGGTCGTAGTTCACCGAGAACTGCGACGCCCCCTTGGAGCGCGCGGTGCGGATATAGTCCTGGCGCATGACCTCGAGCATGGACGATCGGGTGAGCCGCATGATCAGCGCCGAACTGCGGAAACCGACCACAGCCGCCGGAATGGCCAACAACCCGAACTCCTGCAAGAGGCCGCGCGGCTCGTTGCTGTAGATCGGAATCGTGCCGAACCAGTTCACGGCCGCCATCAGCACCAAGAGGCCGAGCCAGAACGAGGGCAATGAAAGACCGCTGAGACTGAGCACGCGCAGGAAGTAGTCGAGCGGCGTATTCTGCCGCACCGCGCTGATGACGCCGAACGGCACGCCGATCAGGACGGCGAAGAACAGCGCCATGCCCGCCAGTTTGGCACTGATCGGGATGCGCGGCGCGATCTCCTCGATGGCCGGCCGCTCCGAGACGTAGGCGAAGCCGAGATCGCCGCGCGACAGGCCGCCGATCCATTGGCCGTACTGTTCGATGATCGGCCGGTCGAGGCCAAGCTCGTGGGTGATCTTGGCCTTCTCCTTGGAATCGGCGATGCCCGCCGCGTCGACCAGAATGTCGGCGATGTTGCCCGGCACCAGGCGCAACATCACGAAGATCAGGATCGACATCCCGAACAAGGTCAGGGCCATCAACAGGAGTCGGCGGACCAGGTAGGCACCCATCAGTCCCTCCGCCTCAACTGCTCTTGGTCCTCTCCGCCGCGAAGCGGGCGAGAGGAAGGAGCCCCATTGCGAAGCAATGGGGCTCCTGAGGATTCGGACAGGTGGCGGCGCAAGGCTTCTACCGATCGAGCCAGACGTCTTCGAAACGCCAGCCGTTGTAGATGCTGTTGGTCTGCAGCACGAGCCCCTTGAGCTGCGGCGTCCAGCAGGTGTTGGCGACGTTGTAGCCCAGGATCGGCCGCGCCGCGTCGTCGGCCAGCTTCTTCTCGATCTCCCACACCAGCTTCTTGCGCTTGTCGCGGTCGGGCTCGGCCGACTGCTGGTCGATCAGCTTGTCGACCTCGGGATTCTTGTAGCCCGTGTAGTTGCGGTCCGATGTCGAATAGTAGTTTTCGTAGAAATTGACGTCGGGATCGTCGACGCCCACACCGGTGAGGTTCATGCCCACCTGGTAGTCCTTGCGCTGGATCTTGGTGTACCAGACAGTGGTGTCGATCGGCTCGAGCTCGCCTTCGATGTAGATCTTCTTGAGCTGGTCGATCAGGATCACCGCCGGGTCGCGATAGATAGCGATATTGCGGGTCGCCACCTTGATCTTGAGCGGCTTCTCGGGGCCGTAGCCCAACCCTTCCATGATCTTGCGCGCCTCGGCGCGGTTCTTTTCGATCTCGGGCGAATGGCCCAGCAGGCCCGGCAGCATTTCCTTGGGCATGCCCCAGAAGCCGGCCGGCGGCGGCAGCATGACCGCGCCGTCGAGATCGTTGCCTTGGCTCAGGATGTCGGCGAAGGCCCGGTTGTCGAGCGCCAGCACCATGGCGTGCCGGATCTGCGGATTGTCGAACGGCGGCTTGTCGCGGTTGACCAGGATGTTGGAATTGACGTTGCTCGGCCGCGCCTCGCAGACGGCATCGGGCTTCTGCGCCTTGACGTCCTTGAGCAGCGGGAAGGTCACGTCCGAATCGAACGTCATGTCATAGGTGCCCGCGCCGAAGCCCAGCATGCGCGTGCTGCGGTTGGGCACGATCGTCCAGTCGATGGCATCGAGATAGGGACGGCCCTTCTTCCAGTAGTCGGGATTCTTGACCAGCTTGATCGATTCGTTGCGCTTGAACTCGACGACCTTGAAGGGGCCGGTGCCGATCGGCTTGGAGCGCATGTCGCGGCCCGGCACGTGGCAGGAATAGACCGGCGAGTAACCGCCCGCGAGCATCGACAGGAACGAGGGCTGCGATCGGCCGAGGTTGAAGGTCACCTCGTTGTCGCCGCTGGTCGTCACCTCCTTGAGGTTGATGTACCAGACCCTGCGCGGGCTCTTGCGGATGATGTCGAGCTTCTCGTCGCCCTTGCCCATCAGCGCGTCCCAGGTGCATTTCACGTCGGCGCTGGTGAACGGCTTGCCGTCGTGCCACTTGACCCCCTGGCGCAGCTTGAAGGTGAGCCTGGTCTTGTCGTCGTTCCACGCCCAGCTCTCCGCCAGGTCGGGCACGATGTGGTCGGGGCTGTTGACCTTCTCGTTGGGATCGAACAGCACCAGATTGTTGAACACCGCCATGAAAGGCTGGTTGACCGAGATCGTCGATTCCTCGTGGATCGAGGCGCTGGGCGGGTTGTCGCGATGGGAGATTTTCAGCGTGCCGCCCTGCTTCTGCGCATGGCTCGGCACGGCCGCCATCATCGAGGCAACGAAAGTCGCGGCTGCAACAGCCAAGCGTGTACGCATAAACTACTCCTCCCAGACACTCAGCCGTTACCGGCCTATTGTTCTTCCCCGTGCCGCGAAGCTAGCACATCGTCTGCAACGGCCAAGAGCTAATGCGCCGATCTAGCCGGCGGGGCCTTTCAATTCGATTTGATTTCCTTCCGGGTCGTGGAAATAGACCGACGGACCAGTGCCTTCCGCACCGTAGCGCTCGACGGTTTCGCCGACCGATATGCCGAACGGCGCCAACCGCGTGACGATGGCGTCACGGTCGAACGGCTCCACGCGAAAGCAGAGATGGTCCATGTTGGGCGCATCCGGGACGCGCTCGGCGGGGACCAGATCAAGCAGCGAGGCGCCGGCGCGCAGCTGCACCAGGCTGATCCGGTCCAGGCGGCGCTCGACCTTGAAACCGAGCGCCTGCTCATAGAAACGCACCATGGCCGGCTGGTCGCGCACCCGGAGCACGACATGGTCGATTCGTTCGACATGGAAAGTCATGGCGTCTAGCTTATCCCGAGTGGCAACACGGCGGAAGCCGGGGGAGGAAAAATGGCCATCGCAACCAACACCGCCAAGGCACGGCTGAAGAGGAACCAGCTGGCCCTCGGCATCGGCGTCCGGCTGGTGCGCAATGTCGACATCATCAAGGTGATGAAGGCGGCCGGCTTCGACTGGCTGTTCCTCGACCTCGAGCACGGCGCCATGTCGATCCAGACCGCCTGCGAGATTTCGACCGCCGCGCAGGATTCCGGCATCGCGCCGATCGTGCGCGTGCCCTATGGCGAGCTCGCCATGGCGACGCGCGTGCTGGACGGCGGCGCGCTGGGCATCGTCATCCCCCATGTCGACACGGCCGAGGAGGCCAAGGAGATCGCCGACCGCCTGCGCTATCCGCCGCGCGGCCACCGGTCGGTGGGCGGCGGCCAAGCGCAGTTCGACTACGCGCCGATGAAGATGGCCGACATGACCAAGCGCAGCGACGACAACACGCTGATCACCGTGATGATCGAGACGCCCAAGGCGGTGCGCAATGCCGAGGCGATCGCGGCGGTGCCGGGCATCGACAGCCTGCTGGTCGGCTCCAGCGACCTGTCGATGGAAATGGGCATTCCCGGCGAGAACGGCCATCCCAAGATCCAGGAGGCGGTCGACAAGGTCATCGCCGCCTGCAAGAAGCACGGCAAGTGGCCGGGCATGGGCGGCGCCTACAGCGAGGAACTGCTGCAGCTCTATATCGGCAAGGGCGTGAAGCTGCTGCTCGCCGGCAACGATCTGCCCATGCTCACCAATGCGGCCCGCACGCACCAGGCGAAGGTACGGGCGTTCCAGAAGGTGCGGGCGAAGCCGAAGAAGAAATAGCCCTGCCGGGCGCAAGACGAGGTCCCTCGACTGCGCCGCCCTTTGGGCGGCTTCGCTCGGGATGAATAAATAATCTCAGGGCGCTCCGTCGACGATGACCAGAGTGCCGACAGAACTCTTGTGCCTCAGCGAGATGATCTTCTGATACGCCGGCGACTTGTACCAACCCTCGGCGTCGGCTCGCGACGGGAACTCGATGATCACCAGCCGCGAATGCGGCCACTCGCCCTCGAGAACGGTGAGGTTGCCACCGCGCGCCACGAAGCGGCCGCCGAACGGTGCCACTGTTTCCGGCACGACCTTGCGATATTCATCGAACATCGCCTGATCCTTGATCGTCTCGGCAGCAATCACGTAGGCCTTCATGGCAGGTCCCTCCTGACGCGACTCACCTTTTCCCTTCGATCTCGATCTCGATCAAGTGCGGCTTGCCCGACTTGAAGGCGGCCGCCACGGCGCCCTGGATGTCTTCGGCCTTCGTGACGAGCGTGCCGGCGACACCCATGCCCTTGGCCAGATCGACGAAGCCCAGCACGGGACCCGTCAGGTCCATGTGCATGTAGGGCTTGTTGGACTTCACATCGAAGCGTTGCCGGTAGGCGTCGATATTGTGCTTGAGCACGCGGTATTCGCGGTTGGCCAGGATGACGAAGACGATCGGCAGATCGTGATGCGCCGCCGTCCACAGCGCCTGGATGGAATACATCGATGAGCCGTCGCCCGACAGGCAGAGGATCGGCCGCCTGGTGTCAGCCACCGCCACCCCGATGGCGCCCGCCACGCCCTGGCCGATGCCGCCACCGCGACCGCTGTAATAGTCGCCCGGCCCTGAAAAGGTGAAGGTCTTGAACAGGTCGAGATTGGCCGTGATGGTCTCGTCGACGACGACGACGTTGGCGGGCGTGCCGTTTCTGATCTCAGCCATGGCGCGCGCCATCGAGGTCGGCGTGCGCGACCAGGCTTTTTGCACGCGCGCCTTCTGCGCCGCATCGTCAGACACCTTCTGCGCCCGGAACGCCTCCTGGCGCGCCCGGGCGGCGGCACCATTCACGCCAGTCGTCGTCAGCCAAAGCGCCTCGAGCGCGGCATCGACATTGGCGATGACACCGGCATCGATCGCAAAGTTGTAGGCAAGCCGCGACGGTGCGGCTTCGATCTGCAGAACCTTGCAACCTGGCGGGAATGGCGAGCCGGGCGCGTACCAGACTTCCTCGAAGAACGGCCCACTCACCATCAGCACCAGATCGTTGTCGGCAAACTGCTCGGCGATGCCTGCGGCATCGAAGGCGAGCGTGCCGCGCCAGGCGGGATGATCGGTCGGAAATGAATTGCGGCCGCGCAGGCCCTCGAACCACACCGAGGCGCCGATACGCTCGACCAGCTTCTCCAGGGTCTTATCGGCGCCGGCGCGCGCGACCTCATCGCCCGCCACGATGGTGGGATTCTTGGCAGCAATCAGCAGCCTCGCCATGGCCTCGATGCCGGCCGGATCGGGACGACTTGCGGAGAACAAATGCGCGGGCTTGCCCGCCGGCACGTTGGTCTCCTGCTCCATGACATTGATGGGGAGCGCCACGAACACCGGGCCGGCCGGCGCCTCGTTGGCGATCTTGAAGGCGCGTTGCAGGATCGGTCCCATCTCGTCGGCCCGCTCGACCTGCACGCTCCATTTGGTGACGGGGGCCGCGATCGCCGCGAGGTCGTGGCCCAGCACAGGATCGCGCAGCCTGAGGCGTGTGTCCTGCTGGCCCGCCGTCACCACCATCGGCGTGTTGTTCTTGAGGGCGCCGTAGATCATGCCGATGGCGTTGCCCAGCCCCGGCGCCACGTGCAGGTTGACGAACGCCGTCCTGCCGCTCGCCTGGCCGTAGAAGTTCGCGGCGCCGACCGCCACGCCCTCGTGCAGATGCACGATGTACTGCAGCTGCGGATAGTCGAGCAGAGAATCGAGCAGCGGACTCTCGGTCGTGCCGGGATTGCCGAAGATGCGATCGACGCCGTGGGCTAGAAGCGTCTCCAAGAACACCTGCCGACCGCGCATTGCTCCGTCCTTTCAATGTTCTTGCTTGGTATGGGAAAGCGATGGAGGTTGTCGAGCGATATCGGGAGAGAACGCCATGAGAGCGACGCCATGAGGGCGGATTATGTGGTGGTGGGCGCCGGCTCGGCCGGCTGCGTGGTCGCGTCTCGTCTGTCGGAAACGGGCGCCTCGGTGGTCCTGCTCGAGGCCGGCCCCAGCGACTGGCATCCGATGATCCATATCCCGGCCGGCATGCGCTCGCTGATCCGCAATCCGCTGGTCAACTGGAACTACACGACCGAGCCCGAAAAGGGCACGGGCGAGCGCCGCATGGAATGGCCGCGCGGCCGGGTGATGGGCGGCTCGAGCTCGATCAACGGCATGCTCTATGTGCGCGGCGCGCCGGCCGACTTCGACGGCTGGGCGCAGATGGGCAATCGCGGCTGGAGCTACGACGACGTGCTGCCCTACTTCAAGAAGTCCGAGCATTACGTGCAGGGCGGCGACTCCGAGGTGCGCGGCCAAGGCGGCCCGCTCAAGGTCGAGGACTACCGCACCATCTTGGCCCTCACCCACCGCTTCGTCGAAGCCGCCCAGCAGGCCGGCTTCCCGTTCAATCCCGATCTCAACGGCAAGCAGCGCTCGGGCGTCGGCTATTCGCAGATGACACGGCGCGGCCGCTTCCGCGGCTCGACGGCGCAGACTTTCTTGCGCGAGGCGCGGCGGCGTCCCAACCTCCGGGTCGAAACCGATGCGCAGGGCGGCAGGCTCCTGTTCGAGGGCAAGCGCTGCGTCGGCGTCTCCTTCCGGCGCGGCGGCAACCTCACCGAGGTGCGCGCCAACCGCGAGGTCATCGTCTCGGGCGGAACGATCAATTCCCCGCATATCCTGCATGTCTCCGGCGTCGGACCGGCAGCGCACCTGCAGTCGCTCGGCATTCCCGTGGTGCACGACCTCGCGGGCGTGGGGTCGAACCTGATCGACCACTACGTGATCCGCGTCGTGCATCGCGTGCACGGCACGCCGACGGTGAACGAGGTCGCCCGCTTCCCGCGCGTGCTGCCGGAGATCGTGCGTTTTGCGCTCACCGGCAAGGGCGCCCTCACCTTCGGCGTCACCACGGCGCAGCTTTTCTGCGACAGCCGCGAGGGCCTCGCCTCGCCCGACCTGCAGCTGCTGTTCACGCCGGGCAGCACGCATCCCCTGAAGTTCGGCCAGCTCGATGACAAGCCCGGCATGAGCTGCGTGGTCTGCGTGGTGAAGCCCGACAGCCGCGGCACCATCATGGCGGCCTCGCCCGATCCCTTCGCACGGCCGGCAATCAAGCCAAACTACCTCACCACGCACACCGACGAATTGGCTCTGCTCGGGGGCACGCGCCATGTGCGTCGCATCTTTGCGGCGCCGGCGCTCAAGCAGCACAGCGCGGGCGAGATCCAGCCCGGCCCCGACCTTGTGAGCGACGCCGACCTGCTGGCCTATGCCCGCCGCGCCGGCAACACGCTCTATCATCCGGTCGGCACCTGCAAGATGGGCGAGGATCCGCGCGCCGTGGTCGATTCGCGGCTCCGGGTACGCGGACTCCAGGGCCTGAGGGTGATCGACGCCTCGGTGATGCCGACTCTCACCACCGGCAACACCAACGCCCCCACGATCATGATCGCCGAGAAGGGCGCGGCGATGATCCGCGAGGACGCGGCGGCCTAATCAAGCCGGTTCCAGAAGAGGATAACGCGCTAACCCCATAGGCGTTTCGTCGCGATATCGGCGCCTTCGCGACAGGCTTTCAGCTTCTGCCACACCACGTCCTCGGCGACGTATTCACTGCCGGCAAAGGTACCGAAGCCGCAATCGACGGAGGCGATGACGCGGCTGCGGTCGCCCACGGCGTCGACCGCCTCGCAAATGCGGTTCGCCACCACCTCGGGATGCTCGACGAAGTTGGTGAGCGAGTCGATCACGCCCGGCAGCAGCACGAACTCAGCCGGCGGCCTGGCCTGCTTGAGCGCGGTGTACTCGTGCTGGTGCCGCGGATTGGCGAACTCGATGCTGAGCCCGCCCACCCTGGCCTGGTAGAGTACCGGCAATATCTCCCGCATCGGGATGTCGTGCAGGTGCGGGCCCTCGTAGTTGCCCCAGCAGCAGTGGAGCCGCACGCGCTCGCGCGGGATGTCGGCCAGCGCCTCGTTGAGGGCGGCGACGTGCATCTCGGCGATCCTCACGAACTCCGCATTGCTCTTGCCCTGGAACAACACGCCGCGTTCCATGGCGAGATCCGGCGCGTCGATCTGCAGCAGGAAATCGCGCGCGATCAGCTCGTACTCCTTGCGCATCTGGCGGGCGAGCGCAAAGACATATGCCTCGTGGCTGTCGTAATGCGCATTCAGGAGCGTGGTGGCGATGATGCCGGGCGATGCCGCGGTCATGAAGGCCTCGACCGGCGGCTTGCCGAGGCCATCGAGCGCGGCGCGGAACATGCGGCATTCCTCCTGCGCTGCCGTCAGGTCTTCATAGGCTACGCCGGCCACGGCCTGCGGCGCGTTGGTGATCTTGGCTCGCCGGGGAAAGCGCCGTGCGAGCTGCTCGGCCCACACCGGGAACCGGGTGTAATCGAGCGAGCGCGGCCGCTTCGATTCGCCGCCGAAGCCTTTCATGCGCTGCGCCACGTAGGTCTGGAAGCCGACCCGTGGCTGCTCGCCGTCGTTCACGATGTCGACGCCGGCGGCGGCCTGCTGCGCTACCACATGGCGCACGGCGGCCTCGCTCTGGCGCGCGAGCTCGGCCTTGTCGACAACCTCCCCCGCCTCGTCGCGGATCAGGAGGTCGGTCAGCACCGCGTTGCGCGGCAAGCTGCCGACATGCGTCGTGAGGATGCGCTCGTCGCTGTGCTTCATGTCAGTCCACCTTGGCGCCAACCGCCTTCACCACCTCGGCCCGCCTAGCGCGGTCGCGCTTCATCATCGTGGCCTTGAGCCGGGCAGGGCCTTGGCTGCTATGCTGGGGCAATGCAGGGAGAAACGCCATGGGCTACATGACGGACGAGCGCCGGCTGATCCAGGAGACGGCCCGCGCCTTCGCCATGAAGGAGGTGCTGCCGCTCGCCAACAAGCTCGATCCGGAGAAAGGCGACATGCCGCGCGAGCTGATCCAAAAGCTCGCCGACATGGGTTATTTCGGCATCGTCATCCCCGAGCAGTATGGCGGCCTGGGGCTGGGCGTCTTCGAGTATTGCCTGATCACCGAGGAGCTGGCGCGCGCCTGGATGAGCGTGGCTTCCGTCATCGCCCGCGGCAACGGCCTCAGCGCCGGCCGCGGCATGACCGAGGCGCAGCGCGCGGTGTTCCTGCCGCGTGCCGCCCGCGGCGAGTTCCTGGGCGCGGCGGCGATGTCTGAGCCCGATGTCGGCTCGGACCTCGGCAGCATCGCCTGCCGCGCCCGCAAGGACGGCGACGGCTGGGTGATCAACGGCAACAAATACTGGTGCACCTTCGCCGACGGCGCCGATTACATCATGCTGGTGGCGCGCACCTCCGATCCGCCCGACCCCAAGCGCAAGCATGTCGGCCTCTCGTCCTTCCTGATCGAGAAGCCGCGCGGCACGCTGCCCCCCGGCGTGAGGGGCGCACCGATTCCCAAGATCGGCTATTTCGGCTGGAAGACCTGGGAACTCGCTTTCGACGATTGCCGCCTGCCCGGCTCGGCGCTGATCGGCGAGGAAGGCCGCGCTTTCTACTACATCTCGGCCGGGCTGGAGCGCGCCCGCGCGCACACGGCGGCGCGCGCCATCGGGCTGGCGCGCGGCGCGCTCGAGGACGCCACCGCCTATGCCCAGGAGCGCCGGCAGTTCGGCCAGGCGATCGGCGACTTCCAGAACACGCGCTTTCGCCTCGCCCGCATGGCGACCGAGATCGAGGCGGCGCGTCAGCTGATGTATTTCGTCTGCGACGAGATCGACCAGAAGCGGCGCTGCGACAAGGAGGCGGCGATGGTGAAGCTCTTCGCGTCCGAGATGGCCGAGCGGGTGACCTCCGAGGCGCTGCAAGTGCTGGGCGGCGCGGGCTATACGACCCTGCACGCCGTCGAGCGCTATTGGCGCGATGCGCGGCTGACCAAGATCTTCGAAGGCACATCGGAGATCCAGCAGCGCATCATCTCCGATCACCTGCTCGGCAAGCCGAAGGCGGCGTGAGATGCTTCCCGACGCATGGCTGCTCCGCATCGGCATGCTGATGATCGTCGCGACCGGCGTGATCCAGGTCGTGGCGCAGCTGGTCCTCAGCCACATGATGGATATCCTGCCGTCGCCTTCGCTGTCGCGCCATCCGCGCTACTACATGCTGACGCACAGCGTTACGGCCGTCGTGATCCTGATGATCGGGCACATCCTCCAGGTGACGATGTGGGCGGTGGTCTATCACTTTCATTGGGACGAATTCGTCGACTTCAACAGCGCTCTCTACTTCTCGCTGGCGAGCTTCACCACCCTGGGCGCCAACGACCTCGCGCTGCCGCCCAACCACCGCATGATCGGCGCGCTGGAAGCGGCGGCCGGCATGCTGATGTTCGGCTGGTCGACCGCGCTGCTGGTGGGGGTGGTGCAACGCACCGACCACCGTCCTCCGCCCTGACAGGAAGCCCGCCGAGCAACGGTTTTCATCAAGTGTTGTAGGAAGTGCTGCGCCTTTTGCGTAGATTGAGCGGCAGCAAGCTATTGGGGGATACGTGTTGGGGGGCATGGGGACGTTTCGACGCCTGGTCTGCATCGCCGTCTGTTTTCTCGGCTCGGGGTGCGCCAGCAGCCAATTGAACTACAACGCGGCGGACCTGGCGTCCTCGCTGAATTCACTGGAGAAACGGCAGATCTTTTTCAATCTCGCCCAGGCGCTCAACGACCCGGAATTCGTGCCGTCTCAAGTGACGATTTCCATCGGCACGGCCCAGACCGCCAATGCCGTGACGCCGTCGATCAGCCTGCCGCTGGGATCACCTGTCGCCACGACCGCGCGGTTCACGAGTGCGGCCAGTCCCAGCGCCCAGTTCTCGACCCAGATCGCCAACGCCGTCCCGGCCCTCGGCGTCCAGGTCACCGATGCCTGGAATCAAAGCTGGACGATGGTGCCGGCCAATTCCTCGAACCAGATCCGGCGGCTGCGAACCCTCTACCAGTATGTCACGGGAACCATGCCGCGCCCAGACATAACCCGCGACCTCAGCAAGGAAGAAGCGGAGAGGCAGTTCCTGTGCGAATACTCCATGCAGGCCATGGCGGTCTCGGCATCGCCCGCCGGAAACGTCATCTACAGGCTGGACGGCTGCCAGGACAACAATCCCAGGGCGCCGCATTCGCGCGTGATTCACGCCGATCCGACTTTTACCCAAGGACCGAACTGCGTCGTGTGCATCGACGACCTCAACGCAAAGTTGCTCCATCCGTACGTCAATCCCAATCTGAAGTACCACTTTCTGCGCACGACGCCCGGCAAGACCGAGGACATGATCAAGGTCGGCTCCTACGGCATGACGGATTTCTACGTTTGCGCCTCAGCCGCCGCGAACTGTACCCGTGTGGTTAGTCAGGATGCCTTTGACGGCCGCAAGGCCTTTAGCGATTTCGTGCTCTTCGTCTATGAAGCCATGAGCGTATCGGGCGGCGCCGGCAGCGCGAAGTCGACGGGTGGTTCATTCGTCTACTCGGTGCGCTGAACCAGACCGCCGAGGCCTGCGCGCGAAGTCCTGGAAGTCCGATCAGGCCGCACGCTCGGCGAGGGCGATGCGGGCCAACCAGTCCTCAACGAGTGCCGCGAGGAGATTGGGCGTTTCGATTGGCCAGACATGGTCTGCCCGGTCGAGCACAGCGAAGGTCGCGCGCGGATAGCTCTCAAGGATGTCCCAGGCATCGCGATAGCCCACGGTGAGGTCCTGCCGCGCGGCGATGATGAGCGTCGGCGCCTCGAACGATTTCTCCTCTTCGGCCAGATCGAACGAAAAGCCCATAGCGGCGAGGATCGGCGCGGATCTCGTGGCGATCGGCTGGGTCGCCTCGATGGCCGGCTCGATCACCGCAGCGACCTTCGCCCGCAACATTTCGAGGTACGCTGGCGTCTGCACCAGGATTTCGCCCAGGCTCATCCGTTCCTCACTGGCCAGGGACGCAACGAGCCCGTCGTTGCGGACCAGCGGACGGAAGGATGGCAGGGTGCGCTGCGCGGTGTCGGCCACGATGCACGGCACGCGAAGCAAGAGGCCCGCCACCCTTGACCGGCGGCGGGCAACCACGGCGCGCGCCACATAGGCGCCGCCCGACGTTCCCGCCAGCACGAAGCGCTCCTGCGGCACCACGCGATCGATGAAGGCGAGGACGGCCTGCAGCACGTCGTCCTGCGTCCTGATCCCGTCGCCCGCCACCGAACGGCCCATGCCCGGCAGGTCGGGATAGATGCGCCGCCAGCCCGGACGGGCGGCAAAGATCTTCTCGTAGTCGGCCATCTCGACCCGGTGGTCCATGGTCCAGCCATGGAGGAAGACGATCGGACGACCTGAGCCGTGCTCTTCGTGGTGCAGCGTCCCGGTCACCAGCCGAGCGCGTAGCTCGCCCGCCGCGGGTCGGCGCCGGCCGTCATGATGCCCGACTGAAGATCGGCGTGGATGGTGCAGACTGCGCCGGCACGCCAGATGCGCTCCGGCCACCAGGCCACGCGGTGGCCGCGCGCCGCCAGCGCGTCGCCGGTTTCGCGCGCGATGCGCGATTCAATGCAGAGCCGGCCGGGGAAATAGTCGTGCGGCTCGAAACTATCGGGGAAGCTGTAGGTGGCGATGCGCGGATGTTCCACCGCATCCTGCGGATCCATGCCGAACAGAACCATGTTGAGCAGAGCCTGCAGCATGGCCTGGGCCTGCACATCACCGCCCGGCGTGCCGAGCGGCAGCACGAACCGTCCGGGTGCCACGGCCATGGCGGGGCTGGGCGTGAGCCGCGGCCGCTTGCCCGGCGCCAGCCGGCTGGGATGGCCCTCGGACGTCCAGGACTGCGAGCCGCGCGACGACGGGACCAGGCCGGTCCCCGGCACCACGGGAGACTCGGATGAGCCGTCGCTGGGCGTTGCCGACACGGTATTGCCCCAGCGATCGACCACGCAGATGTAGGACGTGTCGCGCGGCGGACTGGCCGGGACGCCTTCACGCCGCGGTGCCGCGCCGCCGCCCCGCTCGCGTCGCCTGACGCCGCCAGGGTCGCCGTGCGGCGGCATCTCCGGCGATGCCCGGGCCGGATCGATCAACGCCCGCCGGGCCGCGCCGTAGTCGCGCTCGAGCAGGGCCTCCAGCGGCACATCAACGTGCCGCGGGTCGCCGTAGAAGGCCTCGCGATCGGCAAAAGCCAGCTTCAGCGCCTCCGCCACCGTGTGAAGGTAGTCGGCACTGTTGTGGCCGGCCGCCTTGAGGGCTGGCGCATCGAGGATGTTGAGCGCCTGGCCGAGCACCGGCCCCTGGCACCAGGCGCCGCAGGTGTAGACGTCGGTTCCGGCAAAGCGAACCGATGGCGCGCGTTCGATCGGCGAATGGTAGTCGGCGAGATCCTGCGCCGTCAGCCATCCGCCCTCCTGCTTGTGGAAAGCCACGATCGCCTGGGCGATATCGCCGCGATAGAACGCGGCACGGGCCGCTTCGAGTCCGACCGCGCGGTCGCCATGGCGGGCGAGGCTGGCGGCTTCTTCGTCCACCATGTAACGCAGCGTGCGCGCCAGGTCCTTCTGCACGAACAGCGTGCCCACCTTGGGCGGCTCACCGCCGGGCAGGAAGATCGCCGTGCTGGAGGGAAACCTTGCATACTTGGCCTTGCGCACCGCGATCATGTCGGCCAGCAGCGGATAGACCGGGAAGCCCTCGTCGGCGAAACGGATGGCGGCCTGGGCAACCTCGCCGAACTTCATCGTTCCGAAGCGGCTCAGCGCCGTGATCCAGGCGTCCGGCGCGGCCGGAATGACCGTGCGCAGGATGTTTTCCGGAATGTGGCCGCCATTCTCGCGGGTGAGCCGGTCGGGATCGGTGGCGGCGGGCCAGTAGCCGAGACCGGCGATGGTCTGGACCACGCCGTCGGCCATGCGCAGCATGATCGGCGCCACGCCGGCCACGTTCACGATATCCGGTTGCAGGACGCCCAGCGCGATGCCGCCGGCGACCGCGGCGTCGACGGCGTTGCCGCCCGCCTCGAGGATCGCGAAGGCGGCATGGGCCGCGCCGTAATGGCCGGCCGCCACCATGTGGCGCGTGCCGCGCAGCGCCGGCCGTTGGGCGTATGTCTCTCCCTCGCTGCGCGTGCCTTCGGACATGGGTCGAAGCCTCTTCGGATAGAGCAACTATTGTGGACGGAAGCCGATGCGGCCCATCAGGTCAACCCCGCTGCGCATGGGGTCGGCCACTAACGAGTCATTTCCTCCCCAGCGAAGCTGCTACGGGGTGGACACATCGTCATTTCATTTGCCTCCCCCGTCATACGGGGGAGATGGCCCGCAGGGCCGGAGGGGGAAAGCTCCAGTCGAGTATCTGCAAATTTCAGATCTGGAATTTAGGAGGACCGTCTGTGGGGCCTTCCCCCTCCGCCCCCTTTCGGGGGCACCTCCCCCGTAAGACGGGGGAGGTATGACTTCCGAGTTGTGTCGACTCCGTAGCAGCGAAGCTGGGGAGGTGGCGCCCTCATACGGCGACTGAGGGGGTCATGGATACTAGCCGTTGTGCTCATGACCCCTTCGGCCCTTCGGGCCACCTCCCCTTCGCGGAATCCGCGAAGGGGAGGAATGATGAGTCCACTCTAGCGCCCAAGCAGGTTGGATCGGAGGTTCGTGCGGAAGCTCGACCAGAAGCCGGGCTCGCGCGGGTGCCTGCGGCTGGCTTCCGACATGACGCGGTAGACGTCCTTCAAGGCGCGCCTGCTGGCCTCGACCTCAGGCTTCAACCTGGCGCCTTTCTCGCCCGGCACCAGGGTCAGCTCGCGGGTATGAAAGACTTCGAGACCCGGCCGGTGACCGATGCTCACGATCGACGTCTCGGGCAGCTCCTCGATCAGGAGCTTCATGACGTTCTCCTGACCGGTTTCGTCGAGCGCCGACGTCGCCTCGTCCATGAAGATCCACTCCGGCTTGTGGACCAGCACGCGCGCAAAGGCCACGCGCTGCTGCTCGCCGCCCGACAGGATGTGGTCCCAGCGCTCGGTCTCGTCGAGCCGGTCGCGCAGATGATCGAGGCCGACCTTGTGCAGCATGTCCTTCAGCACCTCGTCGGTGATGCCCTCCGGAACCTTGGGATAAAGCATGGCGTCGCGCAGCGTGCCGACCGGGAAATAGGGCTTCTGCGGCATGAAGGTGATGGCACCCTTGGGCAGGTGAATGGCGCCCCTGCCCCACGGCCATACGCCGGCGACCGCCCGCATGATCGTGCTCTTGCCGCTACCGGACTGGCCGCGGATCAGCACACGTTCGGGGCGCCGGATCTCGATCTCCGCCTCCGCCACCAGCATCTCGCCGTCGGGGCGCGCGAGACCGAGCTTGCGCATGATGAGCGAATCCGATTCGGTGGGCTCATGCAGGGTGATGCGCTCGCCATCGCCTTCGACGCTTTCCTCCAGGTCGAGCAGCGCCATGTGCAGGTGCACGACGCGATCGGTCGAGGCGCGCCAGTCGGCGACCTTCGGGAAATTGTCGATGAGCCACGACAGCGCCCATTGCACGCTGGAGAAGGCCTGCGCAGTCTGCATCAAGCCGCCGAGCTGAATCTCACCGGCGAGGTAGCGCGGCAGCGCCACGATCAGCGGCACGATGGGCGCCAGATAGGCGAGCGAGCTGGTGAGCAGCGAGAGGTTGCCCTGACCGCGCGTCTGGACATGCCAGGCCGTGCGCAGATCGAACAGCGATCCGCGCAGCCGCTCGCGCTCGTCGTCCTCGCCGCGCATCAGGGCGATGCCTTCGGCATGCTCGCGCGCCCGGGTCAGGCCCGACCGGAAATCGGCCTCGCGGCCCTGGCGGACATTGCCGGCATGGATCAGCCCGCGACCGAGGGCATAGGTGAGCAGCGAACCGACCAGGGCATAGGCCACGGCGGCCCATACCATGTAGCCCGGGAGCTGGAATTCGACGCCGGCAAACTTGATCGGCAGTGTTCCCGACAGGACCCACAGCACGCTCAGGAAGGTGAAGAGCTGCAGGACACACTGCAGGAGGCTCTGGGCGAATTCGACGGCGAATTCGGTCGCCACGCGGATGTCCTCGGCGATGCGGCCGTCCGGATTGTCGACTTCCTCGGCCAGCATGCCGAGCTGGTATTGGCGGCCCGAATGCAGCCAGCGCTGGACGGTGATGCCGGAGAGCCAGCTCCGCCAATTGATCTGCAGCCGGCGCTTGACGTGGAGCTGGGTGGCGACGGCAACGCCCGCCGACACCACGATGACGGCGAGAATCCACAGCAACTCGAAGAGCCGCGCCAGATCGCGCTTCTCCAGGGCATTGAAGAAGTCGCGATTCCAGATGTTGAGCCACAGCGCGATCCCGACATTGGCGACGCCCAGCACCACCATGCCGGCCGTCAGCAGCCAGGCGACGAAACGATATCCCGGCGCGGTCCAATAACCGCAGGCGACGACGGCGAAGGCCCGTACGGAGCTGTGCGGCGTATCCAATCAGTCGCGGAAGCCCGGATCGATCCGGTCGAGCTTCCGCAGGAGCGCCGGCCAGTCGAGCACGCCGAACGGGCGGCGGACATGCGGCTGGTAATTCTGATAGGTCGCTTCGACCACCTGGGTCGGCACGTCGACCAGCTTGGTGTTGCACGACATCGCCGCGATCTGCGTCTTGCAGGAGAGCTCGAGGCGATGCATGGCGTTGAAGGTCTCGGGAATCGTGGCTCCGGTCGTGAGCAGGCCGTGGTTGCGCAGGATCATGGCGTTGTTGTCGCCCAGGCTCTTGACCAGCGCCGCCCGCGAATCGGTGTCGATCACGACGCCGTCATAGTCGTGATAGCTGATCTTGGCGAAACGCATCGAAGTCTGGGTGTTGGGCAGCAGGCCGCATTCCATGGTCGACACCGCCATGCCCGCCCAAGTGTGGGTGTGCATGACGCAGGCCACGTCCGGCTTGGCCATATGGATGGCGCTATGGATCATGAAGCCGGCGCGGTTGACGCCGTAGTCGAGGCTGCCGAAATCCGGCTTGGCGAGGATGTTGCCCTGATGGTCGATCTTGAGCAGGCTCGAGGCGGTGATTTCCTCGTAGAGCAGCCCGTAGGCATTGATCAGGAAGGCGTCGTGCTCGCCCGGCACCCGCACCGAGATGTGGTTGGCGATCAGGTCGGACATGCCGTAGAGGTCGATCAGGCGGTAGGCGGCGGCGAGGTCGACACGCGCCTGCCACTCCGCGGGCGAGACATTCGAACGCAGGCT
>Ga0210399_10000049_pt1 | contig 83153 bp, 85 predicted proteins | sample IncBWC14MmetaG_FD_150865 | JGI IMG/M metagenome (GOLD analysis project Ga0210399, IMG submission 150865) | Forest soil microbial communities from Barre Woods Harvard Forest LTER site, Petersham, Massachusetts, United States - Inc-BW-C-14-M | ecosystem: Environmental > Terrestrial > Soil >...
AGAGCGGCTGTGGATTTCCTCTCGACGCTCGCCCGATCCGTGCTAAGGAAACGCACTTCGGCAGGAAAATCCACGGGCGCTGCGGAACTGAAGAGCGTGGGTGGTGCATCACGGCGCGGCAGTGCAGTGCATCCGACCAGTGCAAACGCACCCAAGACGCACGTCCAGCGCAGAGCCCTCGCCTGCCCGCGTCGGTGGAATCTACTCTGCGCCGCGATCATAGCTCGATTCCTTCCTGTGCAACGGCCAACCGACTCAATGCCCGACCGACGCGCCGTCGACCACTCGAGCCGGCTTGGGTGCGAGTACGATCGAAACGGCTGCGATGACGAAGACCGCGCCGATCACCAGCATCAGGCCGTTGGTGGCGAGCATCAGGCTCTGGCTCGTCACGAGGCCGTTGAGCATCTCGCGCACCATCTGTCCGCTTAAGCCCGGGGGGAGCATCGTTGCGACCTGACCGGTCGGGTCCACAATATCGGTTAGCCTGGCGTGGGCGATGATGCTGCGGTTCTGCCAGGAGGTGGTGACAAGGGAAGTCGCAATGGCACCGGAGATCGTGCGCACGAAGTTCATGAGTCCGGCGGCGGACGCCGTCTCCTCTTCGTTCACAGATCCCATGGCCAGGCCCGTGAGCGGTACGTAGTACATCGGCATGCCGAGCCCTATGAAGAAGAGCGGAATGCAGATCACCAGGTAGCTCATGTCAACGCTGGCGTGGGCGCGCCAGAACGTAATCAGGCCGAGCCACAAGCAGCCCACGAAGATGAGGACGCGCGGATCGACTCGGTTAGCGAGCTTGGCCGCGATCGGGGAGAAGACGACCGACAGGACCCCTCCCCATGCGACCACGAGTCCGGCCCAGGTGGTGGTGTAGCCCATGTTGTACTGCAACCATTGGGGGGTGAGCACGTTGAGACCGAAGAAGGCGCCGAACGCGAGCGTAAGCACCAACATGCAGGAACTGAATCCGCGGTGGCGGAAGACGCGCAGATCGACGATCGGATTCTTCTCGGTCAGTTCCCAGATCAGGAAGCTGATGAAGCCGATCACGGCTGTGATGGCGAGCACACGGATCTCCATCGAGGAGAACCAGTCCTTGTCCTTGCCCTCATCCAGCATGATCTGAAGGGCTGCCACCCAGATGATGAGAAGGAGCATGCCGATCTTGTCGACCGGTTTGATGACCGCAGGATCCTGGTAGCGCTTGAGGAGACTCCAGGCGATCGCACCGAAGAGCAACGCCATGGGCACGTTGATCATGAAAACCCACGGCCAGGAGTAGTTGTCACAAAGCCAGCCACCGAGCACCGGTCCGACCACGGGCGCGAGCAGCGTCGTCATCGCCCAAAGCCCCATGGCCTGCATGGACTTCTCCTTGGGGAAGATGCGCAGCAGCAGCGTCTGCGAGAGCGCGAGCAGCGGCCCCCCCGCCATCCCCTGCAATACCCGCATGCCGAGCAGCATTCCGAGGGATGTCGACATGCCGCAGAGGAACGAGAAAGCACCGAAGAGAAACACCGAGATGCAAAACAGCCTCACCGCGCCAAAGCGCCCGGCCAACCATCCAGTCAGCGGCACCGTGATGGCCTCTGCCACGGCGTAGGAGGTAATCACCCACGTGCCCTGGCTCGTGCCGGCGCCGAGTGCGCCCGCGATGTCCGGCACCGTGACGTTGGCAATGGTCATGTTGAGCACCGCGACAAAGTTCGCGAGTGCGAGCACGATGCCGGCCACCCACAGCATCCCGCCCTCGAGTGCGGGCGGGTGCTTGGGGTCTAGGGTAAGGTTTGACATGGCTTGGCCCTTGAGGAGTTACGGCAGAGTTCGCTTAGGGTGTGCTGCGGGCGAGCTGCTGCGCAGCTGAGTCGCTGCGCAGGTCGACCGTGGCATCCATTGACAATCCGACTCGAAGCGGATGGGCCACCAATTCATTCGCGTTCAGGCGGATGCGAACCGGGAGCCGCTGCACCACCTTGATCCAGTTGCCGGTCGCGTTCTGCGCCGGGATCAGGGCAAAGGCTGCGCCGGTACCGCCGTTGAATCCCTCTATGACTCCGTGGAAGGCGACCTTGTGGCCATAGAGATCGGACACGAGCTCTACGCTCTGGCCCGGGCGTACCTTCTTCAGCTGAACCTCCTTGAAATTGGCGTTCACGTACATCTCGCTGACCGGAACGACGTCCAGGAGCGGGGTGGACGGCTGGACACGCTGCCCGAGCTGCACCTCGCGTCGCGCGATCACCCCGTCGATCGGTGAGCGAATCACTGTACGACCGACATCGACGTTCGCTTTATCAACACGGGCCTGTAACTGGGCCACCGCCGCGCGGGCAGCATTGAGTGAGGCCCGCGCGTTGCTCGCTTCGTTGACGACATGCGTCAGCTCATCCCCCGAGACCGAACCCGAGGCGATCAGGGCCTGGCGGCGTTGCAGGTCGATGCCGGACCGTTCAACGTCTCCCGTCGCCGCGGCCACCTGTGCCCGGGCGCGTGCGAGATCCGCCTCCGCCTGCCGGAGGGCGAGTTTGGTATCGGTGTCGTCGATCACGATGAGCACATCGCCGCGCTTGACCGGCTGGCTGTCGACGACATTCACCGACGCGACCGGTCCGTCGATCTCCGCGTTGACCACCGCGACGTCGGCGGCGGTGTAAGCGTCATCGGTACTGACGTAACGGGAACCGATATGCTTCCAGTACGTGTAATAACCGCCTCCCGCGACCGCGACTGTCAGAGCCAGGAGCGCGAACAGGATGATTCGTTTCCTGCCGCTCTTGGCATCCGGCGTTGAAGCCGAGGCAGGTGTATCAGAAGCTTTAGTGGGCTCGGTCATTGCATTCTCCTCAAGTTCAAGAGTGATTGGGTTCTGCATTGGGGGTTTGGGATTGGGCGCCGAGGCTCTCGGGCGAGAAGCCGCCACCCAGGGCACGCACCAGATCCACCTCGAGAATCAGTGCACGGGTTTCCAGCTCTGCCTCGGAGCGCCGGGCCGTGATCCACTGATCTTCTGCCGTCAGTACGTCGAGGTAGGTGGCCAGTGCACCCTCGTAGCGCCGAGTGACAATCTGATGTGCTTCTGCCGCGGCCGCGACGGCTGCCCGTGATGCGGCGAGCTCCCCATCGAGGGACCTGCGGCTGGTTGCGGCGTCGGCGACCTCCCGAAGCGCCTCCGTCAGCGTGGCGTTGTAGGTCGCCACGGCGGCTTCGTACTCCGCATGGGCACCGCGCAACTGGCCCTGCAAGCGCTCAGTGTTGAAGATGGGCAGCGAAATCGCCGGTCCGACGCTTCCGAGATCGGAGCCTGACTTGGTGAGATTGTGGATGCCGAGCGACTGAAGGCCCACGACGCCGAGGAGGTTTACGCTCGGGTAGAAGCCTGCCTTGGCCTGATCAATGCGCCGGGCGGCGGCTTCGGTGCGAGACCGAGCCGCGATGATGTCGGGTCGCCGTCCGAGAAGCTCCAAAGCTAGGTTCTGGGGCAACCCTTGGGATCCGGGGAACTGGGCGGTCGGACGGGTGATGGCGAGGCCCCGATCGGGACCGGCACCGAGGAGCGCTGCAATCGCGTTCCTTTGCAGGCCAATGCGCTCATCGATCGCTAGGAGGTCGCCCTGCGCTGCGGCCTGTCGCGCCTCGACCTGACGCACACTTGCCAAGGTCTCGAGACCAAAATCGTGCCGCTGGCGGAAGAGAGTCACGGTCTTGGTTCGAATAGCGAGCGTGTCTGTAGCGTTGTCTCGCAGGGTGTACAGATGCACGAGCCCGGCGTAGGCCGAAGCCACCGAGGTCGAGAGGATCAGGCGGGTTTGCGCCACTTCGACCTGCGCGGCACGCTGCTCGGATACTGCGGCAGCCAGTGCGGCGCGGTTCTTGCCCCAGAAGTCCAGTTCATAGGACAGGTTCACGGTGGCGATACCGTAGTCGGTCCAGCCCTGGGGCAGCGCTGCTCTCGGAATGAGGTTGTTGTAGCTCTGCTTCTCCTCGGTGAGACTGGCAGTGCCCGTCACCTCCGGGATGCGCGCGGCATGCGCGCCCTGAACCTGAGCCATCGCGGCGTGCAGCCGCGCCTGGGCAAGGTCGAGGTCCGGGGAACCGCGCAGCGCCTCCTCGATGAGCGCATCAAGTTGCACATCGCCGTAGGCACGCCACCATCCGTCCCCCGGCCACGCCGCCTCGGGCGCCGTGAAGGAGTTCGAGCTGCCGAGCTGCTCGACCCTTCTCAGTGCCGGCGGCGAGTTCATGTGCGGAAGCTGTGCGCAGCCCGCGGTCGCGAGGAGGCTGGCAGCGAGCATGACCTTGACGATCCGCCGGCAGGGAGTGGGGAGTGGGCTCTTCGTCGCTTGCATGGGTTTCTCCAGAATCGTACTGTACGGTACAGTTTACTTGACATGAGTCTGTTGTCAAGCAAAACTGTACTGAACGGTTTAGTACCATTCAGAGAGCGAGATGCACGTGAAGAAAAGCGACTTCAAGCGACAGGCCATCCTGGATGCCGCCTACCGGCTGTTCCGCGCGCAAGGGTTCGAGAAGACCTCAGTTGCGGAAATCACCGCAGAGGTCGGGGGCTCGAAGGCAACGATCTACAGTCATTTTCCCTCGAAGGAGGCCCTATTCGTCGAATGCATGCTGGCCGCGGCGGAGAACTACACGGCGGGGACTTTGAAGCATCTCGATACTTCACGCGCCGATCCGGAGCTCGCGTTGCGCAACTTTGGCACGAGCTTCCTGAGTTTCATCTGTTCTCCCGAACAATTAGAAGTGCGGCGTCTGATGATTGCGGAAGCGGCACGCTCCGGTACTGGCAAGCTGTTCTTCGACAAGATCAGCGCGTTGCGAGCAGACGTCTCGGCATTTCTCTCGGCACGCATGGCATCAGGAACTCTGCGCGCCGACGACTCCAATCTCGCCGCCGATCACCTCGGTGCACTGCTCGAGGCCGAGATTCTCGAACCGCTGCTTCTCCAGGTGCGAGAAGTCTCCCCGGAAGCGGAGGAGATTGCGCTAGCGGTAAAACGCGCTGTGGCGGCTTTCCTCAGGGCCTACGCGCCCGCGGGCCGACAGAGGAGACCGCTGCGAAGACGACGGAGACATGGCGCACCAAAGAACGATTGGCGGGTTCCGCCGCCAGGTGAGAAGGAAAGTCACAGCGCATGAGTTCAGGTGTGCGCCGGGACCTGAAATCCAGTAGTGGCAGTTTGCAGGCTCATTTCGAGCTAAACTGTACCGGTCAGTTCAAGTCAGAATCTTATGAAGACCAAGACTGAAGGCAAGCGGCTAGCCATCCTCAAAGCTGCGGCGGACGTTTTCCGAGAAGTCGGCTTCGAACGTGCATCTATGTCAGAGATCCGTGCCCGGATCGGCGGCTCCAAAGCCACCTTGTACAACTACTTTCCGTCGAAGGAAAAACTGTTCTTTGAGGTCATGTACCATGCCAAGGAACTCGAGCTGGCGAGTATCACTCACACCCTGAACCCCGATGCGGATGATCTGAAGGAGGAGTTACTGCACTTCGGGCAGCGACTCCTGGCGGTCCTGTATTCTCCGGAAGCCATTGCCATCCGTCGTCTGGCGATCGCTGAATCGCGACACTCCAACATTGGCAAAATCGTCTTTGAGGGAGCGACGCTTCCTATCGAGAAGCAGGTCGCCGAATTCCTGAGGAAGGGAATGAAGGGCGGGGCCCTGCGCACCGCCGATCCGAAGACCGCCGCGATGCAGTTACTCAGCCTGCTCGAGTCAGAACTCCTGCAACGCGTCCTGTTAGGCGTCGTCAGCTCGGTGAAGCCGGAGGCGTTGAATAGCGCCGCACGGCGCGCGGTCGAAACATTCCTCTCCGGGTATGGGCGACGCTAGGTTGGCGGTGCTTTCTCGAGTGACTCGCGAACGAATCATCTATAGTTCCGCGCAAATTCGAGCCCAAAATTGTCTCTAAATCACACAAAAAACGAGTCACATAAGATTGAAAAGTAATGAAAATCTGGTGCCCGGGAGAGGACTCGAACCTCCACGGAGTTACCCGCTAGTACCTGAAACTAGTGCGTCTACCAATTCCGCCACCCGGGCAGGCGAAGGAAGGCCGCGAAATGTACGCACGGGTTCCGGGGCTGTCAATTGAAGGCGCGTAGAGGAAAGTCCGGGCGGCGCGATCGCTCCGCAAGCGGCCAGTCCGGGGCTCCCGGCGCGAAATCCCACCGCGACGCGCGCAGCTCGCAGGCGAAGCGCGCCAGCACGAGCACCGGAGCGCCCGGCCAGCGCGCCGGCGGCGCTGCGGGACGCGCGCGACCCGCCGCGGCGCCCGCAGGATTCAAGTCCGGCGCCGTCGTCGAAGGAACCGTGAGCGCCAACCGTGCAGGCTACGGCTTCCTGCGCGTCGAAGGCCTGAAGGAGAGCGTGTTCCTGCCGCCGCCCGAGATGCGCGGCGTGATGCACGGCGACCGGCTGCGCGTCAGGCTGACGCGCGATGCCAGCAATCGCTGGTCGGGTGCCGTGCAGCAGGTGCTCGAGCGCGGTGTCAGCTCATACCTCGGCACCGTCGAGGTGCAGGGCCGCAGCGCCTGGGTGACCGCCGCCGACCGCCGCTTGCAGCTGCGCTGTGCGGTCGCGCCCGCGGACCTGCAGGGTGCGCGCTCGGGCGACTGGGTAATTGCCAGGGTCACGCGCCACGCGGGCTCCACCTCCGTCGCCCAGGCGGCGATCGTCAAGCGCCTCGATCCTGATCGACCGGTCGAGCTCGGCACCGAGTCTGCGATCGCGCGCTTCGACCTGCCGCACGAGTTTCCCGCGGTGGCGCTACGCGAGGCTCAGAGCTTCGGCGATCACGTGGACCCGGGCGAGGCGAGTGCACGCATCGATCTGCGTGCGCTGCCGCTGGTCACCATCGACGGCGAGGACGCGCGCGACTTCGACGACGCGGTGTACGCCGAGCCGCATCCGGCGGGTTTCCGCCTGATCGTCGCGATCGCCGACGTGAGTCACTACGTGAGACCCGGATCGGCCGTCGATACCGAAGCCCAGAAGCGCGGCACCTCGGTGTACTTTCCGACGCGCGTGCTGCCGATGCTGCCGACCGCGCTCTCCGATTACCTGTGCTCGCTCGCCCCGCACGTCGACCGGCTGTGTTTCGCGGCCGACATGGTGATAAGCCGCAACGGCGTCCTCGAAGGCGCGCGCTTCTACCCGGCGGTGATGCGCTCTGCGGCGCGCCTCACCTACACACTCGCCAACCAGGCGCTGATCGAAGGGCGGCCCGCCGCGCGTGCGCAGCTCGGGCCCCTCACGGAGCGGCTGCCGGTGCTGGTGGATGTCTATCGCGCGCTCTACAAAGCACGCAGCCGCCGCGGCGCTCTCGAGTTCGACGCAGCCGAAGCCGAGTTCGTGATCGACGAGGCCGAGCGCGTGCGCGCGATCGAGCTGCGCGCGCGCAACGATGCGCATCGGCTGATCGAGGAGTGCATGATCCTCGCCAACGTCGCGGTGGCCGAGGCGCTCGAGAAAGCGCACGTCCCCACCCTTTACCGGGTGCACGGCGTACCGGAGGATGAGAAACTCGAGCGTCTCGCCGCCACCTTGAGAGCACTCGGGATCGAGGCGCGGATTCCAAAGACCGTCACCACGCGGGATCTGCAGGCGATCGCGCGGCGCGTGCCGGATGCTTCCGAGCGCGCGTTCGTGGAATCGCTGGTGGTGCGCGCCATGCCGCAGGCGATCTATCAGCCGACCAACATCGGCCACTTCGGCCTGGCGCTCACGCACTACGCGCACTTCACCTCCCCGATCCGCCGCTACCCGGACCTCGTCGTGCATCGCACGCTGAAGAGTCTGATCGGCGCCAAGGGCGGAGCGGCCGTGCGCTACACGGGGAGCGAGCTCGGCCCCCTCGGGGAGAGCACCTCCCGGCTCGAGAAGCGTGCGGACGAGGCGGATCGCTACGTTTCCACCTTCCTCAAGTGCACCTATCTGAAGGAGCGCATCGGCCAGACCTTCCGCGGCCTCATCACCACGGTGGTGGAATTCGGCTGCTTCGTGCAGATTCTCGACGCCGCGGTCGATGGCTTGTTGCATCTCGACAACCTGCAGGACGATCAGTACGTCATGGAGGACGACGGTCATGCGTGGCGCGGCCGGCGCAGCGGCCGGCGCCTGCGCACCGGCAGCCACGTGCGGGTAGTCGTCACGGCCGTCAATCCGATCGAAGGCCTGATCGACCTCGCGCTGGCGGAAGAGGACTAGTCACGCGATTGGAAACGATCTTTGGCCTGCACGCAGTGCGCATGATGCTCGAGCGTCATCCCGAGCGGGTGCGCACGGTGCGTATTGCCGAGCGTCGCGACGACCCGCGCATGCGCGCGCTCGAGGACCTCGCGCGGCGCCAGGCGCGACCGGTCGAGCGTGTCGGCGTCCGGGCGCTGAAGGGGCTGCTCGGGGACGTGGTGCATCAGGGCGTCGCCGCCGAGATCACGCCACTTCCGCCCTGGAGTGAGGACCAGCTGTTCGCCGCGCTTGAGGGCGCAGCGGCACCGCTGCTCCTCGCGCTCGATGGCGTTCAGGACCCTCACAACCTGGGCGCCTGCCTGCGCACGGCGGATGCCTGCGGGGTGCTGGCCGTGATCGTGCCCAAGGATCGCGCGGCGCAACTGACGCCGGCGGCGCGCAAGGTCGCGGCGGGCGCAGCGGAAACCACGCCGGTGGTGACGGTGACGAATCTCGCGCGGACTCTCAGGCTCCTGAAGGAGGCTGGACTCTGGACGGTGGGAGCGGAAGCCGCGTCCGAGAAGGGCGCAGACACGGTCGACTTCACGGGCCCCGTGGTGCTGGTCCTCGGCGCCGAGGGCTCGGGCTTGCGGCAGCTTACGCGGCAGAACTGCGATTTCCTGGTGCGGCTGCCTCGGCTCGGTGCGGTAGAGAGTCTCAATGTCTCGGTAGCGGCCGGTATGCTGCTCTATGAGGCGGTGCGCCAGCGCAGCAGCGGGCAGCGGCAGGAGTAACGTCCGTGGAATTTGAATTCAGCCGGAAGACCCGGGATTACCTTGCGCGGCTCGGCGCGTTCATGGACGCGCACGTCTATCCCAACGAGCAGCGCTACCGCGAGGAGCTCGATCGCGGCGATCGCTGGGAGGGGCCGCCGCTCATCGCCGAGCTGCAGAAGCAGGCGCGGGCCGCGGGGCTGTGGAACCTGTTCCTGCCCGACTCGACCCACGGCGCCGGGCTCAGCAACCTCGAGTATGCGCCGCTGTGCGAGATGATGGGACGGGTGGTCTGGTCTGCCGAGGTCTTCAATTGCGCCGCGCCCGATACCGGCAACATGGAGACGCTCGAGCGCTACGGCACGAGCGAGCAGAAGAAGCAATGGCTCGAGCCGCTGCTCGAGGGCAGCATCCGCTCGGCCTTCGCCATGACCGAGCCGGGGGTCGCCTCGAGCGATGCGACCAACATCGAGAGCTCGATCGTGCGCGACGGCGCCGTCTACGTGATCAACGGCCGCAAATGGTGGACGTCGGGGGCAGGGAGTGCGCGCTGCCGCCTGTTCATCTTCATGGGCAAGACCGACCCTGGTGCGCCCATGCATCGGCAGCAATCGATGATCCTGGTGCCGCGGGAGACGGCCGGCATCACGATCCTGCGGCACTTGCCGGTGTTCGGCTACGACGATGCGCCACACGGGCACATGGAGATCGAATTCCGCGACGTGCGCGTGCCGGTCACGAACCTGCTGCTCGGCGAGGGGCGCGGCTTCGAGATCGCCCAGGGGCGCCTCGGTCCCGGCCGCATTCATCACGCGATGCGGCTCATCGGGGTCGCCGAGCGCGCGCTCGAGAAGATGTGCCGCCGCGTCAAGGCGCGCACCGCCTTCGGGCGGCCGATCGCCGAGCAGTCGGTGACGCTCGAGCGCATCGCAGAGTCGCGCATCCGCATCGATCAGGCACGGCTGCTGGTCTACAAGGCGGCGTATCTGATGGATACGGTCGGCAACAAGGCGGCCCGCGCCGAGATCGCCATGATCAAGATCGCCGCCGCCGAGGCGGCGTGCCAGGTCACCGACTGGGCGATTCAGGCGCATGGAGCGGCAGGCCTGTGCGAGGACTTCGAGCTCGCGAGCGCCTATGCACACGCGCGCGCGATCCGTCTCGCGGACGGGCCGGACGAGGTGCACCGCAACCAGATCGGTAAGCTCGAGCTCGGCAAGCATGCCTGACAGGCTTGGCCAGGAATTTGCCGGCACCATGCCGGTCCCGGCCCGGCAGCGCTTCGACGAGACGGCGCTCGGGCGTTACCTGAGCGCTCGTGTCAGCGGTTTCGTCGGCCCGCTCACGGTCGAGATGTTCCGCGGCGGTCAGTCGAACCCAACTTTCCTGCTCACCGCCGGCGATGGTGCGCACTACGTCCTGCGCCGCAAGCCCGCCGGCCAGCTGCTGCCCTCGGCACACGCGGTGGATCGCGAGTTTCGCATCATGCGTGCGCTTTTCGGGCACGGCGTTCCGGTAGCCGAGCCGATCTGGCTCTGCGAGGACGAGAGCGTCATTGGCACGATGTTCTTCGTCTCGAGTTACGTGCGCGGCCGGAACTTCTGGGACCCGCGGCTCCCCGGGTTGACGCGCGAGGAGCGCGCCGCGATCTACGACGAGATGAACCGTGTGCTGGTGGCGCTGCACAGCGCTGACTTCGCTCGCCTGGGGCTCGCCGACTACGGCAAGCCCGGCAACTACTTCGCTCGGCAAATCGCGCGCTGGAGCAAGCAGTACCGGGCGTCGGAGACCGAGCCCATCGAGGCCATGGAGAAGCTCCTTACCTGGCTGCCGGCCAACATCCCGCCCGGCGATGAGACCACGGCGGTGCACGGGGACTATCGCATCGACAACATGATCTTCGCGCTCGATGGGCCGCGCATGCTGGCGGTGGTCGACTGGGAGCTATCGACGCTCGGGCATCCGCTCGCGGATTTTTCCTATCACGTGATGCTCTGGAGGGTAGGCGCGGGCGAGATCCCGGGACTGAAGGGCGTTGACCTCGGCTCTCTCGGGATCCCGACCGAGGCGCAGTACGTCGCCGCCTACTGCGAGCGCACCGGACGCCCGCCGATCGAGCCGCACGTCTGGGAGTTCTGCATGGCGTACAACCTGTTCCGTATCGCCTGCATCCGTCAGGGCATCATGAAGCGGGTGCTCGAAGGGACGGCGGCGAGCCGCCATGCGCGTGAGGCGGGGGAGCGCGCGCGCGAGACAGCGGAGCTCGCCTGGCGGCAGGTCGAGGAGCGGCTCGTAGGCTGAGCCTCGCGTGGGTCGTAGCGGCACGGCTCGGGCACTCCTCAATATATGTCACTCGGCTCAGCCGCCCTGATGCCAGCGGCATTGCAGCGGGGGTGCGCTTTGAGTATGCTTCGCGCCCCTTTTTTACCCAAAGGGACGTCCGAGCGGGCCATGAGCCCGACGACGCGACTCCTTGCCGCACCGGCGAAAGCCTTGACCGCCGGGCGGCTCAACCCGTAAGGAGACCGATAGATGAGGCATTACGAAATCGTTTTTCTCGTGCATCCCGATCAGAGCGAGCAGGTGCCCGCGATGATCGAGCGCTACAAGGGCATGATCGCCTCTGGTGGCGGCCACGTGCATCGTCTCGAGGACTGGGGCCGGCGACAGCTCGCCTATCCGCTCGCCAAGGTGCATAAGGCCCACTATGTGCTGATGAACATCGAGACCGACCAGAAGACGCTCGATGAGCTCACCGGTGCCTTCCGCTTCAGCGACGCGGTGCTGCGCCACCTCGTCGTGAACATGGACTCGGCAGTGACGGAGCCCTCGCCGATGGCCAAGGCCGCGGACGAGGAGGGCGAGGGCGGCGGCCGCCGGCGCGAGCGCGCCCGCGAGGAGTCGGCCGCAGGTGGCGACGACGACGAGAATTCCGCGTCGGACATCGCCTGAATGCGCCATCCCGCTCACGGGCAAAGCGCAGTACACTCAAACGAATTTTCGAGGACCTGATCCATGGCAATGCCCAGAGAACACCGCGGGGGCGGCGGCAGCCGCTTCTCACGACGCAAGAAGTTCTGTCGCTTCACCGCCGAGGGCGTGAAGCAGATCGACTACAAGGATCTCGCTACGCTCAAGGGCTACGTCACCGAGACGGGCAAGATCGTTCCGAGCCGCATCACCGGCACCAAATCCTTCTACCAGCGGCAGCTGGCGGTCGCGATCAAGCGTGCGCGCTTCCTCGCGCTGCTGCCGTACACCGACCAGCATTAAGGGGCGCGTCCGTGAACGTCATCCTGCTTCAGAAAGTTGCCAACCTCGGCAACATCGGTGATCGCGTCAAGGTGCGCTCGGGCTTCGGGCGTAATTTCCTCCTGCCGCAGGGCAAGGCCACGCTGGCGACGCCCGAGAACGTCGCACGCTTCGAGGCGCGCCGCGCCGAGCTCGAGCGTCTGGCTGGCGAGCACCTCACCTCCGCGAGCGAGCGCGCCGAGGCCATGAAGGATTTCAAGCTCACGATTTCCGCCAAGGCGGGCACGGAAGGCAAGCTCTTCGGCTCGATCGGCACCGCCGACATCGCCGAGGCCGTCAGCAAGGCGGGCTTCAAGATCGAGCGTAGCGAAGTGCGCCTGGCAGGCGGGCCGCTGCGTACTCTGGGCGAGCACCTGGTCAGTCTGCACCTGCACGCCGACGTCGACGTGCCGCTGGCGGTATCGATCGTCCCCGAAGAGTAACCCCGGGGGCAACCGATGGCCGGTTCCGCCAAGGCGCGTGATTCGGGCTCGGTCGCACTGGTTGACGCGCCCGCGCCGCCGCATTCGGTCGAGGCCGAGCAGGCGGTGCTCGGGGGTCTGCTCATCAACCCCGTGGCCTGGGACCAGGTCGCGGACGTGGTGCGTCAGGAAGACTTCTACCGCCCCGATCACCAGCTCGTCTTCGGTGCCATCGCCGGCATCGCGGGCGAAGGCAAGCCCGCAGATGTCGTAACCGTCTCCGGCTACCTCGAACGCAACGGCCAGCTCGACAAGGCGGGTGGGCTTGCGTACCTGAGCTCCATCGCCCGCGACACGCCGACTGCCGCCAACGTGCGCGCCTACGCGCAGATCGTGCGCGAGCGCTCGCTCATGCGGCAGCTCATCCAGGCGGGCACGCAGATCGCCTCCTCCGTCTACAACAACGACGGCATGAGCGCGCGCGATCTGGTCGATCGCGCCGAGCAGCGCGTGTTCGAGATCGCCGACGGGTCCTTCCGCGGCCGCGATGGCGCGCGCCCGGTGCGCGAGCTCCTGCCCCCCGTCATCGACCAGATCGACGAATGGCACTCCAACCCCGATAAGCTCCGCGGCCTCGCCACCGGTTTCACGCAGTTCGACAAGGTCACCGGCGGGCTGCGGCCCGGGGATTTGGTCATCATTGCCGGGCGCCCGTCGATGGGCAAGACGACGCTCGCGATCAACATGGCGGAGAACGCGGCGGTCGATCCCAACACCCGCGCCTCGGTTGCCGTGTTCAGCATGGAGATGCCCTCCGAGCAGGTGATCACGCGCATGCTGGCGTCGATCGGCGGTGTTCCGCTCGCCAGCCTGCGCAGTGGACGCATCTCCGACGACGATTGGGTCAGGATCACCGGTGCGACGAGTCAACTCTCCGAGGCGAAGATCTTCCTCGACGAGACGCCGGCCCTGAACCCGACTGAGCTGCGCGCCCGTGCGCGGCGCGTTAAGCGCGAGCACGGCCTGAATCTCATCGTGATCGATTACCTGCAGCTCATGCAGGTCCCGGGGACTCAGGAGAACCGCGCCACGGAAATCGCGGAGATTTCCCGGGGGCTGAAGGTCCTCGCCAAGGAGTTGCAGGTGCCCGTGATTGCGCTGTCGCAGTTGAATCGCGCCGTTGAGCAGCGTGAGCACAAGAAGCCGGTGATGTCAGACCTGAGAGAGTCTGGTGCCATCGAGCAGGAAGCTGACATGGTTCTGCTCATCTATCGTGAAGAGGTGTACGACAAGAACACCACCAAGAAGGGCGTCGCCGAGATCGATCTGGTCAAGCACCGCAACGGCGAGACGACGAACTTTCTGCTCACCTTCCAGGGCCAGTACACCCGCTTCGCCAATTACGTCTCGGATTCCTACGCCGAGGGCGTGCTGCGGTGACCCGGCTCATCCGGGCCGTCATCGAGCCGAGCGCCCTGCGCCACAACCTGAGCACCATCCGCGAGCGCGCGCGCCGCGCGCGCGTCATGGCGGTGGTCAAGGCCAATGCCTACGGGCACGGTCTCGTGCCGACCGCGCTGTCACTCCCGCAGGCCGATGCCTTCGCAGTGGCGCGGCTCGAGGAGGGCCTGGCACTGCGTGCCGCCGGCATCACGCAGCCGATCGTGCTGCTCGAGGGCGTGTTTACCTCGGAGCAGCTGCTCGAAGCGGCGCGTCACGGCTTCGATCTCGTGCTGCACGACGCGCTGCAGGTGGAGCTGCTCGAGGAGATGACGGGCGCGCACCGCTTCGTGCTGTGGATCAAGATCGACAGCGGCATGAACCGGCTCGGCTTTCCGCCGCGCGAGTTCGCCGGGGCGCTCGAGCGCGTGCGGCGTCTGAAGACCGCGCCGCTCGAGATCCGCCTCCTCACCCATCTCGCGTGCGCCGACGAGCCCGACAACCGCATGACGAATCAGCAGGTCGCGCGTTTCCGCGAGACGATCCGCGGCCTCGACTACTCGGTCAGCATCGCTAACTCCGCCGGCATCTTCGGCAGCGCGCAGCTCAACTGCGACTGGGTGCGCCCCGGGCTTGCCCTCTATGGGGCCTCGCCCCTCCCGGCCACTTCCGCGGCGCAGCTCGGGCTCGAGCCGGTGATGAGCCTCGAGTCGTCGGTGATCGCGCTGCGGCGCGTGGCGGCGGGCGAGACCGTCGGCTACGGCGCGGCCTGGACGGCACCGGGCGATGCGCTGATTGCGATCATCGCCGCAGGTTACGGGGACGGACTGCCGCGCGGGCTTCCCGGGGGCACGCCGGTGCTCATTGATGGAGTTCGCGCGCCGATCGTCGGGCGCGTCTCCATGGACATGACTGCGGTGAATGTCTCAGCCGTGCCGGGCGTGCACGTGGGGACGGCTGCGCTCCTCTGGGGCCCCGGACTTCCGGTAGAGGAGATTGCACGTCACGCGGGCACGATCCCCTACGAACTGCTCTGCAGCGTGAGTCAGCGCGTACCGCTCGAGCTGCGCTAATTCAGAAAGAATCCCATCTTGACCCCGGCGAGCTGAATGACGTCGTTGTCATTCAGCTTGGTCGCCTGAGCGCCGATGGGTGTGCCGTTGAGCAGGGGGAAGTCGCCGTCTTTGCCGCTGTCGACGTGGACGATGTAGTACGCCTCGGCACGGCGCGTGATGGCGGCCACCTGCACGCCGGGCCTTCCTAAGGTCGTGAGGGCCTTGCTGAGCTCGACCTCGCGGCCGGCGAAGGCGCCCGAGAGCACCTGCAGCTTCGCCCTCTTCACCGCCGCGGCGCCGTCGGCCAGCGCGCGTGAGCGGCCGGTGGCGCTGAGGGACCCCGAGACCTTGTCGGCCCCCTCGGTCGCGGCACGCACCTTGTCCACGGGGCGCGCGGAGGGCTGGATCACCATGGTCTTCTCGAATTCGTCCTGTGCCTCGTCGTCCTCGACGAAGCGCAGCTGGTGATGACCGACGGTGATCACGTCGCCATGCTGCAGCGCGTGCTTCTTGATCAACTTGCCGTTGACGTAGGTGCCGTTGGTGCTGTTCAGATCCTCGAGGAATGAATCGTTGAGGATGTTGATGATCAGCGAGTGGTGGCCGCTGACGGCGGCGTTGTCGATGCGGATGTCATTGTCAGGGAGGCGGCCGATCGTGTACCGCTCCTTGTTCATGTTGTATTCCGCCATCACCTGGCCATCCAGGCTCAAGACCAACCTTGCCATTTGCTAGCCCCTATCGCGTTGTCGCGTTGTCAGCCGAACCAACTCAGGATCTTGTCGAAAATCTTCGTGCGAGCCGGAAACGCATCCATGATCTGCGCCATGACCACCGAGATGTTGTCCCGGCCTCCATTGTCATTAGCCAGCTGAATCAACTGCTTGGCGACCGTATCCAGATTAGCACTAAAGGTGTTTATGGTTAAATGAATATCTTCGTCCTCTACCATGTCGGACAGACCGTCCGAGCACAGGACGAAGAACTCGCCCCGATTCACGGGGTACTCCTGTATTTCGACGTCCACCTGGGGCTCGACGCCCAGCGCGCGTGTGACGTAGTTCTTATTCGACGCTCGCTGCGCCTCCTCGGCGGAGTAGAAACCGCGGTCGACCAGCTCCTGCAGCAGCGAATGGTCCATGGTGACCTGCTCGAACCGCTCACCGCGCTGACGGTACAGGCGCGAGTCGCCGACATGCGCGACGGTGATCTTGTTATCGAAGAACAGTGCCGCGACCACCGTCGTGCCCATGCCCTCGCATTGTGGCTGCGTGCGCGCGGTCTGGTAGATGATCTTGTTGGCGCGATTGATGGCATCGCGCAGGATGATGTTCGCCCGCGACAAGCCGGACTCGCGGTCCGCCACCGACAGGTCTTCGCGCTCCACATGCTCGCGCACCAGGTTTACGATGGTCTTCACTGCGATGCCGCTCGCCACTTCTCCGGCGTTATAGCCGCCCATGCCGTCTGCGAGCACCAGCAGCCCGATATCGGGGTCGACCGCGATGGTGTCCTCATTGTGCTCCCGCACCTTGCCGGTATCGGTGGCACCGACGAAACGCAGCTTGTTTCGCAAGTTCATGCTGCGTCCTGACCCGCCTGCGGCCCACTAAGTGTGATGCGCGTCACTTTCCCGTCCCCGATTCGAGCCGTCATAAGCTAGCATCGCGCGCTTGGGTGTCCCGGTGATTGGTCACAAAAGACCGCTTTCAGTGATCTCCCCGGCGCGAATCCTAGCCGAAAGTCGACCGACCTCGCATCGATGGCTCGCCTGAATCCGGTGTTCATATGCGCCTCCTGCAGGGGCGAAACCCTCAAGTGGCAGGGGCAATGCCCCCTGTGCGGCGAGTGGAATTCGCTCGAGGAGCGTCGTGCTTCTGCGACCCGTGCTGCACCGGCTGCCGCGGCGGTGAGCCTCGCTCCGGGAGCCGCTCTCGGCGGCGGTGGCGCGCGGCTGCCGAGCGGGCAGGCGGAGCTCGATCGGGTCCTGGGGGGCGGGATCGTGCCCGGTTCGGTGATCCTCCTGGGAGGCGAGCCGGGAATCGGCAAGTCGACGCTCCTGCTTCAGGTTGCGGCACACGTGGCGGCCACACGCCCGGTGATCTACGCGAGCGGCGAGGAGTCGGTTGCGCAGGTGGGGCTGCGCGCCCAGCGCTTAGGGTTGGCCGCCGAGGCTCTCGGCGTCGTGACTGAAACCGACAGCCAGTCGGTCCTCGCGCTTGCGGCAGCGCGGCAGGCGGCGCTGCTCGTCATTGACTCGATCCAGACGCTGCAGTCGGGGAGCGTGCCGGCCGGCGCCGGGGCGGTGACGCAGCTGCGTGAGTGCACCGCGGAGCTGGTGCGCTTTGCCAAGTCAGGGGGCGCGGCAATCGTCATCGTCGGTCACGTGACCAAGGAGGGCGCGATCGCGGGGCCGAAGCTCCTCGAGCACCTGGTCGACACGGTGCTGTACTTCGAGAGCGAGGCCGGCAGCCGCCACCGCATCGTGCGCGCCACCAAGAACCGCTTCGGTGCCGTCAACGAGCTCGGGTTCTTCGCCATGACGGGCACCGGCCTCAAGGAGGTGAAGAACCCGGCGGCGATCTTTCTCGCACGCGCGCCGCAGCCGGCCCCCGGCAGCATCGTCACGGTGACGCGCGAGGGCGGCAGGCCGCTCTTGATCGAGCTGCAGGCGCTGGTCGACCGCATGCGGTTCGGCGCGCCGCGGCGCATCGCGCAGGGCCTCGATGCCAACCGCCTGGCGATGCTGCTCGCGGTGATCAACCGTCACGGGGGAGTAGCGCTGCAGGAGCACGACGTGTTCGTCAACGTTGTGGGCGGCATTGAGATCCACGAGACCGCCTGGGATCTGCCGGTCGTCATCGCGCTCGCCTCGAGCCTGAAGAACGTCGCCCTGCCGGCGCAGCTCGTCGCCTTCGGCGAGCTCGGGCTGACGGGCGAGGTGCGTCCGGTGCCCTATGGCGATGAGCGCTTGCGCGAGGCGCAGGCGCAGGGATTTCGCGTGGCACTCATTCCGCGCGACAACGCCCCGCGCAAGCCCCCCGCCGGCTTCACCGTACACGCCGTCAGCACCGTGGCCGAGGCGCTCGCGGCCGCCTTCGCGCGCGCTCCGGGAGCGGCGAGCGGAGCCTGACCGGGCTCGACCGCTCGCGGCCCGCTGCCTCAGGAGGCGCCCGCCGCCGCCTTCTCGACAACCGGCGCCCGCACGCGCACGGTGCGAATCGCGTTGTCGGCCATCTGCAGCACCTCGAACTCGTAGTTGCCGACCCGCACCATGGCGCCGGGATCTGGAATGGTCTCGAGGTGCTCGAGCAGCAGGCCATTCACAGTCTTCGGCCCGCCGGTCGGCAGCTGCCAGCCGAGCGCGCGGTTCAGGGCACGGATGGTGGCGCTCGCGTTGACGATGAAGACGCCCGGCCGCTCGATGTGCACGTCCTTGTGGGTGATGGTGGCGGGATCGGAGGTGAATTCGCCGACGATCTCCTCGAGGATGTCCTCGAGCGTCACCAGCCCCTCGATGTCGCCGTACTCGTTCACGACGAAGGCGAAGCGGCGGCGATGACGCTGGAAGTGGGCGAGCTGCACGTTGAGGGCGGTGCCCTCCGGAATGAAATACGACTCACGCCCGCGCGCGAGCTCGAGCAGGCGCTCGCGCGTGAACGTGCCGCGCGCCAGCTCGCGCGCCACGCGTTTCATGTGCAGGAGTCCCAGCAGGTTGTCGAGCTCGCGCTCATACACCGGCAGCCGCGTGTGCGGCGTCTGCTTGAGACGATCGAGAATGTCCTCCCAGCTCTCGCTCACGTCGATACCGGCGATCTCCTGGCGCGGGATCATGATGTCGTTGACGGTGATGCGCCCGAGATCGAGGATCGAGAGCAGCATTTGCCGGTGGCGTGCCGGGATCACCGGGGCGGCCTCGGTCACCACCGTGCGCAGCTCCTCGGCGGACAGCGCCTGACTGCTCTGCGCGGCGCGCTTCACGCCGAACAGGCGCAGAAACCCGTACGCCATGTGGTTGGTGAGCCAGAGCACCGGCCGCGTCACCAGCACCAGCACCCGATAGATGCCGGCGGCGTGCAGCGCCACGCCCTCGGGGTTCGCGGCCGCGTAGATCTTCGGAGCGAGCTCGCAGAAGACGATCACCACGATCGTGAGCAGCACCTCGGTGACCGGAACCGCATAGGCGTAGCCGCTGCGCTGCGCGAGGATGGTCGCGATGGCCGAGGCGAACACGCTCGCCGGTGCAAGGATCACCAGGTTCGCGCCGAGCCACTCGTCGGGCTTGGCGAGCAACCCCTCGAGCAGCCGCGCGGACAGCTGCCCCGCCTGGGCGCGGTGTCGGATGCGGTAACGGTTGACCGAGAGCATCGCCGCCTCGGCCCCGGAGGAGAACGCGGCGACGACGAGCAGTGCGAGCAGCGCCAGCAGCGGCAGCGGGGTCGAAGCGAGGTTCAAGGCGGCTCTCCGGTCGGTGAAGTGGCGACAGGCAGGCGACTAGCATAGCGCGCGGGAATCGGGGATCCTGACTGCATGTTCGACCAGCTCACCGCACGCCTGGCGGCAACGCTCGAGAGCCTGCGGGGCCGCGGGCGCATCACCGAAGACAACATCAGCCAGGCGCTGCGCGATACGCGCATCGCGCTGCTCGAGGCGGACGTGGCGCTGCCGGTGGTGAAGTCCTTCATCGAGTCCGTCAAGTCGAAGGCGCTCGGCGCAGCGGTGGTCTCGAGCCTCACGCCCGGACAGGCCTTCATCGGCATTCTGAACGAGGAGCTCATCGCGCTCATGGGCGGGGGCGGTGCAGCCTTCAGCCTGCGCGCGCAACCGCCGGTGGTGGTGCTGCTCGCGGGCCTCCAGGGTGCGGGCAAGACCACGACGGCGGCGAAGCTCGCCCGCTGGCTCATCGAGAACGGACGCAAGCGCGTGCTGCTCGTGAGCACCGACGTGCGGCGGCCGGCCGCGATGCTGCAGCTCGAGCGTCTCGCCGCGCAGGTCCAGGCCGAGTACTTCTCACCCGAGCCCGGCGCGGCGCCGCAAGCCATCGCGCGCGCCGCGCTCGAGCGCGCCCGCAACGGCGTCTTCGATGCGCTCATCGTCGACACGGCTGGCCGGCTCCATGTGGATGAGGAGCTGATGGACGAAGTGCGGCGCATCGACGCGGCGGTGGGCTCGGCGGAGCGGCTGTTCGTGGTCGACGCCATGGCGGGTCAGGACGCCGTAAATGCCGCGCGTGCCTTCGGCGCGGCGCTCGATCTGACCGGCGTCATCCTCACCAAGGCGGACGGAGACGCGCGCGGCGGCGCGGCGCTCTCGGTGCGGCAGGTCACCGGCAAGCCGATCGCGTTCCTCGGGGTCGGCGAGAAGACCGATGCGCTGGAGGCCTTCGACCCGGCGCGCATGGCCTCGCGCATCCTCGGGATGGGCGACGTGGTGAGCCTGGTCGAGCAGGTGCACCGCCAGGTCGACGGCGAGGAAGCGGCGCGCCTTGCCCGTAAGGTCGTCAAGGGCCGGGGCTTCGACATGGCGGACCTGCGCAGCCAGCTCGAGCAGCTCCAGAGGATGGGCGGCGTCGGCGCGCTCATCGACAAGCTCCCCGGCGCGGTCGTCAGGAAGGGTGCGGTCTCGGCGCAGCAGGGCGACCGGGACCTGCGCCGCCAGATCGCCATCATCAATTCCATGACGCCCGGCGAGCGGCGTCAGCCCGGGATCATCGACGGCTCGCGCCGGCGGCGCATCGCCGCGGGGTCTGGCGTCGAGGTCCAGGACGTGAATCGCCTCCTCAAGCAGTTCCAGGAGATGCAGCGCGTCATGAAGAGCATGAAGGGGGCCCCGCTGCGCAGGCTCATGGGCGCCTTCAAGGGGGGGCTTCCGCCAGGCTTTCCCGGCCGTTAGCGCAGGCGGCTGCCCGCCGCGAGGGTACCGAGGGCGCGAAAAACTGGCGCAGAATTGAAGCGTTGCGTAGAATCCGCGCTCTTTTTTGGGCGGCTCCGCGGGAAGTGGGGCCATGCCCGCCGGAACGAGAGCAATACGAGCATGGTTACCATTCGCCTGACGCGGCGTGGGGCGCGCAATCAGCCCTTCTATCACGTCGTCGTGACCGACAGCCGCAAGCGCCAGGGCGGCCCCAGCCTCGAGCACGTCGGTTTCTTCAACCCGATCGCCCGACGGGGCGAGATCAAGCTGAAGCTCGATCTGCCGCGCATCGACTATTGGGTCGGAAAGGGGGCGCACCCCTCGGACCGCGTGCGGACGCTGGTCGCGTCCTACCGCAAGCAGGCTACGGCCTGAGATCCCGGGCGGCACGTCCGCGCGAACGTGCCGAGCGTCAGCAGCCGTGGCCTGGATCGAGATTGGCCGCCTGGGCGCGCCCTACGGCACTAAGGGCTGGCTGCACGTCGACTCGTATACCGATCCGCCCGACGGGCTGCTGAAATACCGCGAGTGGGCCCTGAGGCTCACGAGCGGCGAGCGGGTCACGCGGCGGGTGGCCAGCGGTCGGGGCCACGGACGGGGACTCGTCGCGCAGCTCGAGGGCGTGGTGAGCCGCGAGGGCGCCGCGGCCCTCACCGGGGCGGTCGTCGAGGTCGAGCGCGCAACGCTCCCACCGGCCGGTGAGCACCAGTACTACCGCGCGGACCTGGTGGGACTCGCGGTGCGCAACCTCGACGGTGTTGCGCTCGGAACGGTGAGCCATTTTGTCGACGCACCGGCCGGGGCGGTGATGGTGACGAGGGAGCCGGGCGGGCGGGAGCACTGGGTGCTCGCCTCGCCGAAGCACTTGCGCAACGTGGACCTGTCGCAGGGGCTGGTTGTGGTGGACTGGCCCGCGGGGCTGGAATAGCAGGCCTGGAGCTGCCGACGGCCATGAAGATCGAAGTCGTCACGCTGTTTCCGCCCATGATCGCGGGAGCACTGGAATACGGAGTGGTGGGTCGCGCGATCGAGCGCGGGCTCGTCTCCGTCGGGACCGAGGATCCGCGCGCGCACACGCTGGATGCGCACCGGACGGTCGACGACCGGCCCTACGGGGGCGGTCCGGGCATGGTGATGAAGCCCGAGCCGCTGCTCGCGGCGATCCGCGCGGCGCACCGCCGGCTGCCGCCGGGCAGTCCGCGGATCTGCCTGAGCGCGCAGGGCGAGCCCTTCGGCGAGGGGGTGGCGCGCTCGCTGGCGGCGCTTCCCGGCATGCTGCTGGTGGCGGGACGCTACGAAGGGATCGACGAGCGCGTGGTCGAGCTCGGCTGCGATCGCGAGCTGTCGATCGGCGACTATGTTCTTTCCGGCGGCGAGCTTCCGGCGCTCACGGTAATCGACGCCGTGGCGCGGCTGCTCCCCGGGGCACTCGGCGATGAGCGCTCGAGCGAGCAGGACTCCTTCGCGCGCGGGCTCCTCGACTGGCCGCACTACACGCGACCGGAAGTCTTCGAGGGCCTCACGGTGCCGCCGGTGCTATTGTCGGGAGATCACGCGGGTATCGGCCGCTGGCGACTCGAGCGCGCGCTCGAGCGAACCTGGCGCCGCCGCCCCGACCTGCTCGCGCGGGCACGGCTCGCCCCGGAGGCGCAGAGTGCGTTGAATGAGGTGCTGGCCGCGCAGGCGGTCGCACAGGAGAATCGAGGTACGTGACATGAACAAGATAATCCAGGATTTGGACAAGCGGCGCATGACCCGTAAGGTTCCGGACTTCAAGCCCGGCGATACCGTGGTCGTGCAGGTGAAGGTGGTCGAGGGTGACCGCGAGCGCGTGCAGGCCTACGAGGGAGTCGTGATAGCCCGCAGCAACCGCGGATTGAATTCCTCGTTCACCGTGCGCAAGATCTCTCACGGCGAGGGTGTGGAGCGTGTGTTCCAGACTTACAGCCCGGCGATCAGCGACATCGTGATCAAGCGGCGCGGCAGCGTGCGCCGCGCCAAGCTCTACTACCTGCGGGATCTCGCGGGCAAGGCGGCGAGGATCGAGGAGAAGATCTGAAAGCGCGCTTGAGGGTAGCCGGCGCCCGGCCGCACCCGGCGCGGGAGGCGGTGAGCCGGTGAACGTGCGTTCGTTCTTTGCAGGTCTGTGGCGTGGCCTCGACGGCCTGCGCAAGGTCCTGCACCTGATCGTGCTGCTGGTGATCTTCGGCGCCGCGCTCGGAGTGCTGCTGTCCGGTGCGGCGCGCATCCCGGCGCGTGCGGCGCTGCTCGTCGAGCCCGACGGCGAGCTGGTCGAGCAGCTCTCGGGCGATCCGCTGACGCGTGCGCTCGAAGCGGCGCGCGGCGAGCGCCGCCACCAGACGCTCTTGTGGGACCTCACCGACTCGATCCGGGCGGCGGCCGCCGACCGGCGCATTCCCGCGATCGCGCTCGATCTCGACAAGTTCGAGGGCGGCACCCAGCCCTCGCTGGAAGAGTTGGCGGGCGCGCTGCGCGAGTTCCGTGCGACCGGCAAGAAGGTGGTGGCCTACGGTGGGGAGCTCGACCAGGAGGGCTATTACCTCGCGGCGCAGGCGGACGAGACCTACCTCGACCCGTTCGGCTTCCTGCTGATCGACGGCTACGACCGCTATCGCATGTACCTGAAGGAGGCGCTCGACAAGCTGGGCGTCGACATCAACGTGTTTCGCGTCGGGGAGTTCAAGAGCGCCGTCGAGACCTACACACGCACCAGCATGTCGCCGGAGGATCGCGAAGAGAGCCGCGCCTACCTCGGGGCTCTGTGGACCAGCTACCAGGAGGCGATTGCCCGTGCCCGCAAGCTCGCTCCGGATGCGGTGGCGAAGTACGTCGGCAGCCTTGCGCAGACGGTGCCGGCCGCCGGCGGCAATGCGGCACACGTCGCGCTCGATGCCGGTCTCGTCAGCGGCATCAAGACGCAGCTCGAGGTCGAGAAGCGTCTGAGCGCGCTCGTCGGCGAGGACAAGTCGACGGGCTCATTCCGCGCAGTCTCGGTGGCCGACTACCTGAGCTATGCGCAGGCCCAGCGCCGGCTCCATGCGAGCGGTAAACCGCACGTCGGCGTCATCGTCGCCGCGGGCGAGATCCTCGACGGCGAGCAGCCACCGGGCACGATCGGCGGCGACTCGACTGCGCGTCTCATCCGCCAGGCCCGTCTCGACTCGGACATCAGGGCGCTGGTGCTGCGCGTCGACAGTCCCGGCGGCAGCGTCATGGCTTCCGAGGAGATCTACCGCGAGCTCAAGGCGCTGCACGCCACGGGCAAGCCGCTGGTCGTGTCCATGAGCGGTTACGCGGCTTCGGGCGGCTATTACATCTCGGCGCCCGCGGATGAGATCTGGGCGAGCCCCGCGACCATCACGGGCTCGATCGGGATCTTCGCGATCATCCCGACGGTCGACCGGACGCTCGGCAAGGTCGGCGTCAGCGTCGACGGTATCGGCACCACGGCACTCTCGGGGCAGCTGCGCATCGACCGCCCGCTCGGCGCCGAGGCACGCGCCCTGCTGCAGTCGCAGATCAACCGCGGCTATGACGAGTTCCTCGAGCGCGTCGCCAGCGGGCGCAAGAAGAGCCGCGCCGACATCGACGCCATCGCCCAGGGCCACGTATGGGCGGGAACCGACGCCGCGCGCTTAGGCCTGGTCGATCACCTCGGCTCGTTCGACGAGGCGGTCAAGGCCGCCGCGCGCCGCGCCCGGCTCACCGACTATGCGCCCGAGTTCATCGCCCCCGAGCTCACCTGGACGCAGCAGCTCGCGCTGTCGTTCCGCACGCTGCTGGGGCGCGAGTTCCTGCGTGTGAGCGCCGATCCGCTCGCCCTCGGGCACCTCGCCGCGCGACTCGATCCCATCACCCGCGAAGTCGCGCGCCTGAGCCGCTTCAGCACGCCGAACCACGTGTACGCCTACTGCTTCTGCGAAGTGCGCTAGGGCTATTGGCGCGGCTCGCGCAGTGAGGGTCTTTTCAGCGATAGTGAACCATTTGGTTCACTATGGAGATTAGGGCTGCACCGGGTCGCCTCGGTGCGTGTCGAGCGCTACAACGTCGACCAGTCGAGGATGACTTTCCCCGACTTCCCCGATCCCATGGTCTCGAATCCCTTCTGGAATTCCTGGATCGGGAAGTGATGGGTGATGATCGGGTCGATCCTGAGCCCCGACTGCAGCATGCTCGACATTTTGTACCAGGTCTCGAACATCTCGCGCCCGTAGATGCCCTTCAGCGTCAGGCCCTTGAAGATCACCTGATTCCAGTCGATCGCCATCTCGCCGGGCGGGATGCCGAGGATGGCGACCGAGCCGCCGTGATGCATGGTGCGCAGCATGTCGCGGAACGCCGCCGCGTTGCCCGACATCTCGAGCCCGACATCGAACCCCTCCTGCATGCCGAGGTCTTTCATCGTCTGGTCGAGTGACTCTCTGGCCACGTTGATGGCGCGGCTCGCGCCCATCTTGCGGGCGAGCTCGAGGCGATAGTCGTTGACGTCGGTCACGACGACGTGGCGCGCGCCGGTGAAGCGCGCAATCGCCGTCGCCATGATGCCGATCGGGCCGGCGCCGGTGATCAGCACATCCTCGCCGACCATGTTGAAGGCGAGCGCGGTGTGGGTGGCGTTGCCCAAGGGATCGAGGATGGCGGCGATGTCGTCCGGAATCGAGTCGGAGAGCCTGAAGGTGTTGTCCGCCGGGATCGCCAGATACTCGGCGAAGGCGCCGGGACGGTTCACGCCGACGCCGACGGTGTTGCGGCAGAGGTGTCGTCGGCCGGCGCGGCAGTTACGGCAATAACCGCAGGTGATGTGCCCCTCGCCGGACACGCGGTCGCCGGCCTTGAGGCCCTTGACCTCCGAGCCGACCTCGACGATGCGGCCGCAGTACTCGTGCCCCACGGCCATCGGCACCGGGATGGTCTTCTGTGCCCAGGCGTCCCAGTTGTAGATGTGCATGTCGGTGCCGCAGATCGCGGTCTTGGCGACCTCGATCAGCACGTCGTTGTGCCCGACCTTCGGCTCCGGGATGTCCTCGAGCCAGATCCCGGGTGCCGCCTGCTGCTTGACCAGTGCTTTCATTGGAGGCTCATGAGTATGGCGCGCGGATCATGCGCGCAGCACGCCGAGCCACCGGCCGACCTCGGTGAAGGCCGCCACGGCCCGCTCGAGCTGTGCGCGGGTGAGCGCCGCCGACATCTGCGTGCGGATGCGGGCCTGCCCCTTGGGCACCACCGGATAGGAGAAGCCGATGACATACACGCCGCGCTCGAGAAGCGCATCCGCCATGCGCGTCGCGAGCGTCGCATCACCCAGCATCACCGGAATGATCGGATGCTCGCCGGGCTTCAAATCGAAGCCGGCCGCGCTCATCGCCGCGCGGAAGAAGCGTGCGTTCTCGAACAGCTGCTCGCGCAGCTGCGTGCTGCCCTCGAGGAGATCGAGCACCGCGAGGCTCGCCGCCGCGACCACCGGCGGGATGCTGTTGGAGAACAGATACGGGCGCGAGCGCTGGCGCAGCCACTCGACGACCTCGCGCCGCGCGGCGATGTAGCCGCCGCTGCCGCCGCCGAGCGCCTTGCCGAGCGTACCGGTGAGAATGTCGACGCGCGCGGCGACGCCGCAATGCTCGTGCGTGCCGCGGCCGGTCGGTCCCATGAAGCCGGTGGCGTGCGAGTCGTCGACCATCACCAGCGCGTCGTAGCGCTCGGCGAGCTCGCAGATGCCGCGCAGGTTGGCGATGAAGCCGTCCATGGAGAACACGCCGTCGGTGGCAATGAGGCGCGTGCGTGCACCCTGCGCCTGGCGCAGACAGTTCTCCAATTCCCTCATGTCGCTGTTGGCGTAGCGCAGGCGCTGCGCCTTGCAGAGGCGGATGCCGTCGATGATGCTCGCGTGATTGAGGGCGTCCGAGATCACCGCGTCGCGCTCGTCGAGCAGTGTCTCGAACAGTCCCCCGTTGGCATCGAAGCACGAGGAATAGAGGATCACGTCCTCGGTCCCGAGGAAGCGCGCCAGCCGGCCCTCGAGCTCCTTGTGGGTTTCCTGCGTGCCGCAGATGAAGCGCACCGAGGCCATGCCGTAGCCGTAGCGGTCGAGGGAGCGCTGTGCGGCGGCCCGCACCGCCGGATGATTGGCCAGGCCGAGGTAGTTGTTGGCGCACAGGTTGATGACCTCGCGGCCAGCGGCCTGCACCACGCCACCCTGCGGGCCGGCGAGCACCCGCTCGCTCTTGTAGAGTCCCTGCTCGCGGAGCGCTGAGAGCTCGCCGCGTAATCGTTCAATGACGGCCTGATTCATACCGTGGGAATTATACTAGAGCCCCCATGTCCGACGCGTCCGAAGCCGGCCCCGGGGCCGCGCGCATCGACCGGTGGCTCTTCGCCACGCGGCTCTTCAAGTCCCGCTCGCTCGCGGCGCAGGCGGTCGCCGGCGGCCGCGTGCACCTCAACGGCGAGCGCGTGCGAGCGGCACGCGAGGTGCGGCGCGGCGACCGCTTGAGCCTCATGCGCGGCGCGGTGGAGTTCGAGTGCCTGGTCCAGGCCATCCCGGCGCGGCGCGGGCCGGCGGCAGAGGCGGCCGGCTGCTATGAGGAGACGCCGGCGAGCGCCGCCCGCCGTGCCGAGTTTGCGCGGCGCATGCAGGTGGCTGCGGCGCTGACGCCGAGACCCGTGGAACGGCCCGACAAGCGGGCGCGGCGTCAGCTGCGCCGGCTCCGGGGTCGCATTTGAGCCGCCCGAGGTCGCCGCAAAGCATGTGGATGTCAAGGCGGCGTTGCAGACTGAGGCAGCATGACCCTAAGCGTCTTTGACATCTTCAAGGTCGGCATCGGCCCCTCGAGCTCGCACACCATGGGACCGATGCGGGCCGCGCGCGAGTTCGTCCTGGGGCTCAAGGACGCCGGTCAGCTCGCGGCGACGCAGCAGATCGCGGTACGGCTCTACGGCTCGCTCGCCCTGACCGGTCTCGGTCACGGCACCGATCGCGCGGTGCTCGCCGGCCTCGAGGGCGCCGACCCCGAGACGGTCGACCCGGACAGCATCGAGACCACGGTCAAGCGTATCCGCGCGAGCGGGCGGATTCGCCTCCTCGGCGAGCACGAAGTCGCCTTCGACGAGCCGATGCAGCTGCTCTTCATGCATCACGAGCGGCTGCCGCGCCATTCCAACGGCATGCGCTTCGACGCACTGTCGGCCGGTGGCGGTGTGCTGCGCGAGGAGGATTACTACTCGCTCGGCGGCGGCTTCATCGTCCGCGGCGCGGAGCCCGAGGCGCGCGAGACGCGGGCGCATGCCGCGCCGCCATATCCCTTCACCTCGGGCGCCGAGCTGCTGACGGTGTGCCGCGAACATGGGCTCGAGCTCTTCGAGCTGGTGCTGGCGAACGAGCGCACCTGGGCAGGCGAGGCCGAGGTGCGCGCCAGGCTGCTGCACATCTGGCAGGTGATGCAGGATTGCGTCGAGCGCGGCTTCCGCCAGAGCGGCGTGCTGCCCGGAGTGCTCAAGGTGCGCCGGCGGGCGCCGCGGCTCTATCGCCAGTTGACCGAGAGCGGCAGCGCCGGGCCGCTCGACGTCATGGACTGGGTGAACGCGTACGCGCTGGCGGTGAACGAGGAGAACGCCGCCGGCGGGCGCGTCGTCACCGCGCCCACCAACGGCGCCGCGGGTATCGTGCCCGCGGTGCTCCACTACTACCGGCGCTTCGAGCAGGGTGCGAACGAGGAGGGCGTGCTGCGCTTTCTGCTCGTGGCCGCGGCCATGGGCATGCTCTACAAGCGCAATGCCTCGATCTCGGGGGCTGAGATGGGCTGTCAGGGCGAGGTCGGCGTCGCGTGCTCGATGGCGGCTGCCGGGCTGGTCGCGGCGCTGCAGGGCACCAACGAGCAGGTCGAGAACGCCGCCGAGATCGGCATGGAGCACAACCTCGGGCTGACCTGCGATCCGGTCGCGGGACTGGTGCAGATCCCCTGCATCGAGCGCAACGCGATGGGCGCGGTCAAGGCGATCAACGCGGCGCGGCTGGCGATGCGCGGCGACGGCACGCACAAGGTGTCGCTCGACCAGGTCATCGCCACGATGCGTCAGACGGGCGCCGACATGTCGACGATCTACAAGGAGACTTCGCAGGGCGGGCTGGCGGTCAACGTGCCCGAGTGCTAACGCAATAACCCGAACAGCCGCACCGGCGGCGCGTGGTGCTGCACTTCCTTCACCGCCTCCGCGCCGATGGCGCGCCAGTCGTCAGCCTCGAACACGATCGAGCACACTCCGGCGGTGGTGAGGGTGCTGATCCCGCCGCTCGGCACCAGCAGGTGAATGAGATGGGAAGCGCCGGGGTTGTGGGCGATCACCATGAGATGCGCAATGCGCGGGCCGGTGTCCTGGATGAGGCGCAGCATGTCGGCGGCGCTGGCGAGATACAGGCTCTCCTCGCGCTGCACGTGCCGCACCGACAGCGACAGCTCACGCGCCACGATGTCGGCGGTCTGCTCGGCGCGCCGTGCGGTGCTGGCGAGCAGCCGGTCGGGAACCAGCTCGAGCTCGAGGAGCCGCCGCGCCATGGCCTCTGCACCGGAGAGCCCGCGGCGGTTGAGCGGTCTGGCGAAATCGTCGGTCGCCGGGTCCTGCCAGCGGGCATCCGCGTGACGCATGACGGTGAGGCGCTTCATGCGGGCTCAGCTCAGGAGGGCTGCTCGACCAGGATCCGGCCATTGTACTCACGGACCGCGTAGGTGCGCACCGGCTCGTAGGCCGGCGGGGTGAGCGCATCCCCGGTGCGCAGGTCGAAGCGCGAGCCGTGCCGCGGGCAGATGAGCTCGCAGGACTCCACCTCGGCACCCGTGAAGGACTCGCCGTCGTGCGTGCAACGGTCTTCGACTGCGAACAGTTCCTTGCCGCAGCGGACGACGACCACGGGTACGCCGTCAACCTCGGCCGACAGGGGGACGGCTTCGGCGAGCCCGCTTACCGGCCCGATGTCGACCCACTCGCTCAAAACATCCCTGTCTGGAGCCGCGCGGCTTCCGACATCATCGACTGGTTCCAGGGCGGATCGAAGGTCAGCTGCACGTGCGCCTCGCGCACCGTCGGGATCCGCTCGAGCTTGTCGCGCACGTCGTCCACGAGGATGTCCCCCATGCCGCACCCAGGCGCGGTCAGCGTGATCTGTGCCTCGACCGTGCGGGTACCGTCGTCGTTCTCTCGCACCTCGCACTCATACACGAGTCCGAGATCCACGATGTTGATGGGGATCTCAGGGTCGTAACAGCTGCGCATCTGTTCCCAGGCGAGCTTGCGTACGTCCTCGACGGTGGCGTTCGGCGGCAGCTCGGGGGCTTTGACCACTTCCTGGCCGATGGCATCGGCATCCTCGCCGGCGATCCGGAACAGGTTCCCCTCGAGGTACACGGTAAAGCTGCCACCGAGCGCCTGGGTGATGTAGCCGGCCTGCCCGGGCTTGAGCTTGACCTCCTGCCCGGCGGGGACGATCACCGCGCGCACTTCGCGGCTGACGACGAAGGGCTCGTTCTCGTGCCGGCGCATGGGCTACTCGGTCGACACGGTGGCCGCGCCGCGCTCGAGCGCGGCGTTGAGCGTGTGCCAGCTCAGCGTGGCGCACTTCACCCGCGCCGGGAACTCACGCACGCCGCCGAGGGCGGCGAGCTTGCCGAGCGCGGCATCCGCCGGGACGTCGTGGCGCGTGAGCAGGGTATGGACCTGTTCGAAGAGCCTGGCCACGGCGGAGCGCTCCTTGCCCTTGACCGCCTCCGTCATGAGCGAGGCCGAGGCGGTGGAGATCGCGCAGCCGGAGCCTTCGAAGCGGATGTCCTCGACGCGCTCGCCGTTCATGCGTACGTAGACCGACAGGCGGTCGCCGCACAGCGGGTTGTGGCCGTCGGCGTGCCACACATCGCCCCCCGCGCCCGCGCTCTCGAGGCGGCCGAAGTTGCGCGGCTGGCGGTTGTGATCGAGGATCACGTCGCGATAGAGCTCCTTGAGGTCCATCAGCCGAATACCTCGCGTGCCCGGCGGACGCCCGCCACCAGGCGCGCCACGTCGTCCTCGGTGTTGTAGCAGCCGAAGGAGGCGCGGGCGGTCGCCGGAATGCCGAAGAAGGTCATGACGGGCATCGCGCAGTGGTGACCGGTGCGCACGGCGATCCCCTGCGTGTCGAGGATCGTGCCGAGGTCGTGGGCATGCACCCCGGCGAGCGTAAACGAGAGCACCGAGGCCTTGGCCGCCGCCGTCCCCACCAGCTCGATGCCCGGGAGCCGCGCGAGCTCCGCGGTCGCGAGCGCGAGCAGGCGCGACTCGTGCGCGGCGAGCGCCTCGATCCCGAGGCTCTCGAGGTAGTCCATCGCGGCCGCGAGCCCCACCGCCCCGGAGATGTTCGGGGTCCCGGCCTCGAACTTCCACGGCAGGTCGTTGTAGGTGGTCTTGTCGAATGCAACCGTGAGGATCATCTCGCCGCCGCCCTGCCAGGGCGGCATGGCGCGCAGCAGCTCCTCGCGACCGTAGAGCACGCCAATGCCCGTTGGGGCGTACATCTTGTGGCCCGAGAACGCGTAGAAGTCCGCGCCCAGCGCGCGCACGTCGACACGCGAGTGCGGCACCGCCTGGGCGCCGTCCACCAGCACTACGGCCCCCTGAGCATGCGCCGCCTCGGCGATGCGCTGCACCGGCAGCACCGTGCCGAGCGCATTCGAGACATGCGCGATCGCCACCAGGCGCGTGCGTGGGTTGAGGAGCTCGACGAACTCCTCGTAGAGGAGCTCGCCGCGGCGGTTGATCGGCGCGACCTTGAGCGTGCAGCCGGTCTGCTCGCACACCATCTGCCAGGGCACGATGTTGGCGTGATGCTCGAGCGCGGTGATCAGGATCTCGTCGCCCGGCCCGAAACGCGGCCGGGCATAGGCCTGGGCCACGAGGTTGATCGCCTCCGTCGTACCGCGCACGAAGACGATCTCGCGGGTCGAGCTCGCGTTGAGAAAGCGGCGCGCCCGCTCACGGGCACCCTCGAAGGCCGAGGTGGCGGCCTGGCTGAGCGCGTGTACGCCGCGGTGCACATTCGCGTGCGTATGCGTCTCGTAGTCCTCGACCGCGCGCAGTACCGGCAGCGGGCGCTGCGACGAGGCGGCGCTGTCGAGGTAGACGAGCGGGTGCCCGTTCACCTGCGTCGCGAGAATGGGAAAATCGCGTCGCACGCGTTGCGGATCGTAAGCGGTGCGCGCCGCGATCGCTGAAACCTTGGCTGACATCAGATGAGCTCCCGGAGCGCCGCCCCGTCCTGCATCGCCCCGGCGAAGCGCTCCTCGATCTGCCGGCGCAGGTCAGGCACCTCGATCTTCGCGATGACGTCCTCGAGGAACGCCCACTTGAGCGCGCGCTGCGCGCTGTCACGGTCGAGTCCCCGCGACAGCAGATAGAAGAGCATGTTGTCGTCGAGCTTGCCGGCAGTTGCACCGTGACTGCAGCGCACGTCGTCGGTGTAAATCTCGAGCTGCGGCCGTACGTCGATCTCGGCTTCCGGGCCCGCCAGCAGGCCGCGCAGCGACTGGCGCGAGTCCGTGCCGTGGGCATCGCGCGCCACCACGATCTTGCCGTTGAAGGCGACCCGGGCGCGTCCCGCAGAGATGCCGCGGAAAGTTTCTTCGGTGCGGGCGTGCGGCGCGAGGTGCTCGACCAGCGCGTAAGTGTCCTGCACCTGCTGGCGGTCGCCGAGCGCGGCTACCGAGAGCGCGAGGCCGGCACGCTCGCCGATGAGGCGCACGCCGAGCGTCGAGCGGGCCGCGGCCGCGCCGCTGGCAAGCGCGTGCAGCCGGTAGCTCGCGTCCTGCGCCAGCGTGGCGCCGAGCGTGTCGAACAGGATGGCGCGGGAGCCGAGCTCCTGCAGCCGGTAGTGAGCGAGAGTCGCGCCACGCGCGAGCTCCGCGCTGACGGCGCTGGTAACGAAGCTCGCCCCAGGGCCGGCGCTCACGTGGCGCTCGACGAGCACGAGCCGCCCGCGCGCCTCGAGGCGTAGCTCCACGCGCGGGTAGGAGGCTCCGAGCTGCGCCTCGGCGCTCGCCACGAAGATGAGCTCGAGGCGCGCGGCCTCGAGCCCGGCGGGCACGTCAATCGCAGCACCGTCGGTCGCGAACGCCTCGTTGAGGAGCGCGAAGCGCTGGTCGGCTGCGAGCTCGCGGCGGGGCCCAGGGGACTGCGGCAGGACGTCCGGGCCGTCCGCCCGGGCGGCGAGCGGTGTGAGACGCGCCACGGTCGCACCGAGCGCGTCCGAGAGAGCCGGCGCGAACACGCCATCGACGAACACGTAGCGCGCGAAGCCCGCGAGCCTCGCCGGGAGATCGGCCGCAACGGCTGCGCCCGCGGCCGCGGCCGGCGGCGTGAGGGCGGCCGGCGTGAAGCTCGCCCGCTCGAGCGGGCGCAGATTCGCATACTTCCAGTTCTCCTCACGCGGGCCGGGCAGCCCTGTCACCGCCAGTGTTTCCATGGCCGCGCGCCGGCGTGCGGCACCGGGCAGCCGCGCCGCCAGCGTGCGCACGGTGCTCGCGTGCTGCTCGACGATCCGGGCGGTGAGGGGACTGCTCATCGGTGCCTCAGGCCGCCGCGCCGCTCACCCAGTCGTAGCCGCGACGCTCGAGCTCGAGGGCGAGCGTGCGATCGCCGCTGCGCGCGATGCGGCCGCGTACCAGTACGTGCACCACATCCGGCACGACGTGCTCGAGCAGGCGCTGGTAATGCGTCACCACCAGGCACGAGCGCTCGGGCGAGCGCAGGGAGTTGACTCCCGCGGCCACGATCTTGAGCGCGTCGATATCGAGACCCGAGTCGGTCTCATCGAGGATCGCGAGCTTCGGCTCGAGCACCAGCATCTGCAGGATCTCGTTACGCTTCTTCTCGCCGCCCGAGAATCCCTCGTTCACGCCGCGCGACAGGAAGCCGTCCTCCATCTGCATGAGCTTCATCTTCTCGCGCACCAGGCCGAGGAACTCGAAGGCGTCGACTTCGGGCAAGCCGTGCTGCTTGCGCACGGCGTTGAGGGCCGCCTTGAGCAGATAGACGTTGTTCACGCCCGGGATTTCCACCGGGTACTGAAAGCCGAGGAACACGCCGGCGCGGGCGCGCTCCTCGGGCGCGAGAGCGAGGAGGTCGCGTCCGTCGTAGGTGGCGCTGCCTGCGGTGACCTCGTACCCCGGCCGCCCGGCGAGCGCGTACGCGAGCGTGCTCTTGCCCGAGCCATTGGGCCCCATGAGCGCGTGCACCTGGCCGGTGGGCACCTCGAGCGTGAGGCCGTTCAGGATCTGCTTGCCGTCGACCGTGACCGAAAGATCCCGGATGGCGAGCAGCGGTGCTGCGGATCGAGTCATGTCAGCCCACCGCGCCTTCCAGACTCACCGCCAGCAGCTTCTGCGCCTCCACCGCAAACTCCATGGGCAGCTCCTTGAACACCGATTTGCAGAAGCCGCTCACGATCATGTTGACGGCGTCCTCCGCGGAGATGCCGCGCGCCAGGCAGTAGAACAGCTGGTCGTCGCTGATCTTGGACGTGCTCGCCTCGTGCTCGACCGTCGCGGTCGGGTTCTTTACTTCCACGTACGGGAAGGTATGCGCGCCGCACTGGCCGCCCATGAGGAGCGAGTCGCACTGGGTGAAGTTACGGGCGCCGTGCGCGCTCGGCAGCATCTTCACGAGCCCCCGGTAAGTGTTCTGTCCGTGTCCGGCCGAGATGCCCTTGGAGATGATGGTGCTGCGGGTGTCGCGCCCGATGTGGATCATCTTGGTGCCGGTATCGGCCTGCTGGTGGTTGTTGACGGTGGCGACGGAGTAGAACTCGCCCCGCGAGCCCTCGCCGCGCAGCACGCAGCTCGGGTACTTCCAGGTGATGGCGGAGCCGGTCTCGACCTGCGTCCAGGAGATATGCGCGTTGCGTCCGCGGCATTCGCCCCTCTTGGTGACGAAATTGTAGATGCCGCCGACGCCGCGGGCATCGCCCGGATACCAGTTTTGCACGGTCGAGTACTTGATGTTGGCGTCGTCGAGCGCGATCAGTTCCACCACCGCGGCGTGCAGTTGGTTTTCGTCGCGCATTGGTGCACTGCAGCCTTCAAGATATGACACATAACTTCCAACATCCGCGATGATGAGCGTGCGCTCGAACTGCCCCGTGTTGAGCGCGTTGATGCGAAAGTAAGTCGACAGCTCCATCGGGCTGCGCACGCCCTTCGGCACGTAGACGAACGAGCCGTCGGAGAACACCGCGGAGTTCAAGGTCGCGAAGAAATTGTCGGTGTAGGGGACGACGCTGCCGAGATACTGCTCGATGAGCGCGGGGTGCTGGCGCACCGCTTCGGAGAAGGGCAGGAACACCACGCCCGCCGCGGCGAGCCGCTCCTTGAAGGTGGTGGCGACCGACACTGAGTCGAACACCGCGTCCACCGCGACCCCGGCGAGGCGCGCGCGCTCGTGCAGCGGCACGCCGAGCTTCTCGTAGGTCTCGAGGAGCTTCGGATCGACCTCCGCGAGGCTCTTCGGGCCGTCCTTCTTCGACTTCGGTGCCGAGTAGTAGGAGATCGCCTGGTAGTCGATGGGCGCGAAGCGCACGTGTGCCCAGTGAGGCTCCTTCATCGTGAGCCAGTGGCGCAGCGCCTTGAGCCGCCACTCGGTGAGGAAGGCGGGCTCGCCCTTCTTGCGTGAGATGAGCCGCACCACGTCCTCGTCGAGACCCGGCGCGACCGTGTCGGAGTCGATGTCGGTGACGAAGCCCTGGCTGTAGCCGCGGCCGAGCAGGCTCTCGAGTTGCTTGGCGCTTTCGCTCATGAGCGGGCCTGCGTCCGGCCGGCGGCCGCCTTCATCTCGCGCTCGAGGGCCGGCAGCCGTGCGGGCGCCGCATCGATCCCGGCGAGCTGCGCCAGGCTCACGTCGTAGAGCGCGCGGCGCATGGCGAGATTCAACCGCTGCCACACGCGGCTCACGCGGCAGCTGTCCTCGATCTCGCAGTTGCCGTGTCCGGCAGCGCAGTCGGTGAGGGCCATCGGCCCCTCGAGCGCATCGAGGATCTGGGCGGCGCTGATTTGCGTCGCCGGGCGCGACAGCTGGTAGCCTCCGTGCAACCCGCGGGTCGAGGTGACGAGCCCCGCGCGCTGCAGCTGCTTCAGGAGCTTGCTCACGGTGGGGGCGGCGATATGCGTGCGCTCGGCGAGCGCGGTCGCGGTCTGCACGCGCCCGGGCTCGCCGGCGAGCGCGGCGAGGAGCACGGTGGCGTAGTCGGTGAGCCGGCTGATACGCAGCATGGAGCATCCTCCGAAAGTAGGACTATTTTAGTACTAATTGGTTCCTGCACCAAGTGGGGCACGGGTTTTTGCTATCCTTGGTAATCCGGTTTTCAAGGGCTTGCGATCACGAGGGCGCCGCACTGAGCCAAGGGCGCGCGTCGGTCGCCTTAAGGAGTGGACGATGAATCTCAGTGAGCTCAATCGCGTCGCGTGCGCGATGGTCGCCAAGGGCAAGGGCATCCTGGCTGCGGACGAGAGCAGCGGTACCATCAAGAAGCGCTTCGACAGCATCAAGCTGGACTCGACCGAGGAGCACCGTCGCACCTACCGGGAGATGCTGTTCACCGCCCCCGGCGCCGCCGAGGCGGTGAGCGGTGTGATCCTCTACGACGAGACCATCCACCAGAAGACCAAGGACGGGGCGCTCTTCACGCAATATCTTGCCAATCACGGGATGATCCCCGGCATCAAGGTCGACCTCGGGGCGAAGCCGCTCGCCGGCTTCCCGGGCGAGACCATCACCGAGGGGCTCGACGGGCTGCGCGAGCGGCTGATCGAGTACCGCGGCCTAGGGGCGCGCTTCGCCAAGTGGCGCGCGGTGATCGACATCGCCGCCGGGATCCCCACTGCCTTCGCGATCCGGGCGAATGCGCACGCACTGGCGCGCTACGCCGCGCTCTGCCAGGAAAACGACATCGTGCCGATCGTCGAGCCCGAGGTGCTGATGGACGGAGCGCACTCGCTCGAGCGCTGCGCGGAGGTGACCGAGCAGGTGCTGGCCGTGACTTTCGATGAGCTGTTCGCGCAGCGCGTGCAGCTCGAGGGCATGGTGCTCAAGCCCAACATGGCGATCTCGGGCAAGAAGGCGACCGAGCGGGCGTCGCCTGAGAAGGTCGCTGAAACCACGGTGCGGGTGCTGAAGCGCCACGTGCCGGCGGCGGTGCCCGGCATTGCGTTCCTGTCCGGCGGGCAGTCGCCGACCGAGGCGACGCTGCACCTGTCTCTCATGAACCGGCTCGGGCCGCTGCCCTGGTCGCTCACCTTCAGCTACGGCCGGGCGCTGCAGGACACCGCGCTCAAGGCCTGGGGCGGGTCGGCCGCCAACTTTGCCGCCGGCCAGAAGGAATTTGCGCGGCGGGCACAGCTCAACGGGGCTGCCACCACCGGGCGCTACGCTCCGGAGATGGAGAGCCGGGCCGCTTGATGACACCGGGCCGCTTGATGACACCGCGCCGCGCCGCGCTCGCGTGACCAGCACCGCCTCCGTGCAGGCCGCGTCCGCCGCGCACACGGGCGACGTGGTGGTCGCCGTGCGCGACGTGCACTACGCCGCGGGTGGGCGGTCGATCTTTGCCGGCCTCGATCTGGAGGTGCGCCGCGGGCGCATCACCGCGATCATGGGTCCGAGCGGCACCGGCAAGACGACGCTGTTGCGGCTGATCACCCGGCAGGTGGCGCCCTCGGGCGGGCAGGTCACGGTCTTCGGCAAGGATCTCGCGGACTGCGGCCGTAGGGAGGTCTACGCGATCCGGCGCCGCATGGGCCTTCTGTTCCAGAACGGCGCGCTGCTCACCGACATGGATGTCTTCGAGAACGTCGCCTTCCCGGTGCGCGAGCACACGGATCTCCCCGAGCCGCTGGTGCGGCTGCTGGTGCTGACCAAGCTTCAGGCCGTGGGCCTGCGCGGCGCCGCCACCCTCATGCCGGGCGAGCTCTCCGGGGGCATGGCGCGGCGCGTCGCGCTGGCGCGCGCCATCGTGATGGATCCCGAGATCCTCCTCTACGATGAGCCGTTCGTCGGCCTCGATCCGATCTCGCTCGGGTTCATCCTGCGTCTCATCAAGCACATGAACCAGGCGCTCGGGATCACGAGCGTCGTGGTCTCGCACGACGTGCAGGAGCTCGCCACCATCGCCGACGACAGCTATCTCATCTCCGAGGGAAGAGTCGCGGCTGCCGGCACGCCGGCACAGCTCAAGGCGAGCGACTCGGCCGCCGTACGCCAGTTCATGACCGGCAGCGCCGAGGGCCCGGTGCCGTTTCACTACCCGGCCCCCGACTATGCGGGGCAGCTGCTCGAGGCGGACGAGCGATGAGCGCGCGGCGCCCCGGCGCTTACCTCCTCGGCGGCGTGAGCCGCCTCGGGTCGGTGAGCATCTTTTTCGTGCGGCTCCTCATCCAGTGCGTGCCGGCCCTCGGCCGGCCGCGGCTGCTAATGCTGCAGATCTACAATGCCGGCGCCCGCTCGCTCATCATCATCATGCTGTCGGGACTGTTCGTCGGCATGGTGCTGGGCCTCCAGGGCTACGACCTGCTGCGGCGCTTCGGCTCCGAGGAGGCGCTCGGCATCGCGGCGGCCCTCGGCCTGTTGCGCGAGCTTGCGCCGGTGATCACGGCGCTGCTGTTCGCGGGGCGTGCCGGTACCGCGCTCGCCTCCGAGATCGGCCTGATGCGCGCCACCGACCAGCTCACGGCGATGGAGATCATGGCGGTCGACCCGCTGCGCTACGTTGCGGCGCCGCGTTTTCTCGGCGGAGTGATCGCGATGCCGTTGCTGACGGCCATCTTCAGCGTGATCGGGCTCTACGGCGCGCAGCTGGTCGGCGTACAGATGATGGGGGTCGACCGCGGCGTCTTCTGGTCGCAGACTCAGGGCGCCGTCTATCTGCACGACGTGAACGAGGGCCTGTTGAAGAGCTTCGTATTCGGCATCGCCTGCAGCCTGATCGCGGTGCACGAGGGCTATCACGCGGAGCCCACCGCCGAGGGGGTGGGGCTCGCGACCACACGCACCGTGGTCGCAGCGTCCGTGATCACGCTGCTCCTCGACTACGTGCTCACCGCCGTCTTTCTTTGAGAGGAACTACGAGCCATGCAAAGCAATCGAACCCTGGAGATCGGCACGGGCCTGTTCGTGCTGCTGGGATTTGCGGCGCTGCTGTTTCTCACGACGCAGCTGCCGGCGAGTGGCGTCAAGTTCGGCGGGCAGAAGGCGGGCTACCACGTGAGCGCGGAATTCGACAACATCGGCGACCTGAAGGTCGGATCGCCCGTCACCATGTCCGGTGTACGCGTGGGCGAGGTGTCCTCCATCCACTTCGATTCCAAGGTCTACAAGGCGGTGGTGCGTATGCGCATCGATCCCCAGTACAACGAGATTCCCGAGGACAGCTTCGCCAGCATCCAGACCGAGGGGCTCCTCGGCGGCAAGTACGTCGGCGTCAGCCCCGGGGGGCTCGACACCTACCTCAAGGACGGCGGCCGCATCGAGCAGACTCAATCGGCACTCGTGCTCGAGACCCTCATCAACAAGTTCTTTGCGAGCTTCGCGAGCAAGGGCGACAGCCACGGTGCTGACAACCCGGAGGCGAAGAAATGAGAAACGTGACAGTCGTGTGGGCTGCGGCGCTGGTCGGCGCTGCCATCGGTGCCGCGGCACAGTCGCCGCCAGCCGCACCGCGCCAGGGCGCCGCGGAAGATCCGGCGGCGCTGGTGCAGGAGGCCGCGCAGAGCATGCTCGGGGACATCGACAAGAACCGCGAGGCCTACCGGCGCGACCCGGCGAAGGTGACCGCCGTCGTGAACAAGTACCTCCTGCCGCACTTCGACACCGAGACCTCGGCGCGCGTGGTGCTCGGGCAGTTCTGGCGCAGCGCCACTCCCGAGCAACGCCAGCGCTTCATCAATGCCTTCTACCATTCCCTGCTCGCCAATTATGGCGAGGCCCTGATCGAATTCACCCCCGACCGGCTCAAGATCTTCCCGTCCCGGGTCGAGCCCGGCGCCACCACCGCCACGGTGCGCACCGAGGTCAGGCGCCGCAACGGCGACCGCGTCGACGTCAATTACTCGCTGCGCATGACGCCGGAGGGCTGGAAGGCCTGGGACGTGGTGATCGACGGCATCAGCTACGTCAAGAGCTATCGCGAGGACTTCGGCGCCCAGATCGAGCAGCAGGGGTTGGAGAAAGTGATCAAACGTCTCGAGTCGGGCGAGAAACCGGGCCAGATCGCCGCGCAGACCAAGGGCTGAGGCGGATGAGCCCGGACCCGCAGGCGCCGCCGCCAGATCTCACCCCGGGCTCGTTCAGGCTCGCGGCGGACGGGAGCGGCCGGCTGCTCGCCGAGGGTCCCCTCACCTTTGCGAGCGCGCGGCGGGCGCGCGAGCTCGGGCTCGAGGCCATCGCTGCGTCCGGCGGCGGCGCGCTGCTCATCGACTGCCAGGGTATCGCCGCATCCGATAGCGCCGGGCTTGCGGTGCTGCTCGACTGGCTGGCCGCCGCGCGGGCGCAGGGGCGCTCGCTGCGCTTGGTGCACCTGCCACAGGGGCTCGCGGCGCTCGGCCGGATCAGCGAGGTGAGCGAGCTGCTCGAGCGCGGCGTATAGGGACGCGCCGGGCACGGCTCACCGCGGCGTACGGGGCTCCTCCGGCGGCTTCTGCGGCTGCTGGGGCGTCGGCTCGACGCCCGACTCCTCCAGCATCTTCTGCTCCTCGTCGGCCTCGCTCTGCGAGTTGCCGCCGCGTACCTTGAACGCTCGGTTCTGCAGGTAGGCGTTGCGCAGGAACGCGTAGGGATCGTAGGCGCTGTCGAGCACCCGGTCGGCGTCGAGCACTCGCGAGCGCCAGTCGACTTTTTCGAGTGCCCAGCTGCCGTAGCTCCAGTAGGAGTTGCTGATGTAGGAGCGCGGCGTGCTGAAGGCGTCGCCCGCGCGGCCGAAGGTGTCGCGTACGTCGCTCGGCCCGAGGAAGGGCAGCACCAGGTACGGTCCCGATCCCACGCCCCATTTACCGAGCGTCTGTCCGAAGTCGCGGTCGCCCTTCTCCAGCCCCATCGCGGTCGCCGGATCGAACAGCCCGCCGATGCCGATCACGGTGTTGACCAGCAGCCGGCTGGTGTCGCGCATGAAGGGAGTCAGCTGCCCCTGCAGGAGATCGTTCAGCATCACGATCGTCGTGTCGACGTTGTCGAAGGCGTTGCGGATCCCGGTCTGCACCACGTGCGGCACGGCAGCGCGGTAGCCGCGCGCCACGGGGCGGAAGATGGCCTTGTCGAACTTGTCGTTGAAGGCGTAGGTGGCGCGGTTCATGCCCTCCCAGGGGTCGCGCGGGTCGCTGCGCGTCGGCGCCGTGGCGCAGGCGCCGAGCTGCAACGCGAGGAGCGCCGCAAGGGAAATGCGGATCGTGGCTTGCATAGCACCGGTGAAGGCAGGACTGGACGGCATTGTAGCAGCGGCGCGCGCCAGCTCGATCTGGCGGAAGAGGGATATGCCCGGTAGTGTCAGCGGGCGCGGCCGCGCCCCTGTCCCTGATCGCCGTTGTCGGTCAGCCGGGGCTTGCGGGTGCTGGCGAGGAATTCGCGCACCTCATCGAGGCGCGCGCGGTAGCGCTGGCGCTGAATGGTGCTGGTGCCCGGGGCCGCCAGCGCGAGTTGGATCTGCTGTACGGCGAGCGGCAGATCGCCGTTGGCGATCTGGTACTCGCCCATGTAGAAGTAGGCGTCCCCCGGGTCGCCGGCGGCGCTCGCCGCGAGCGCCGTGAGGTGGATCTGGTCGGGGGTGGGCGGCACGATGTTGAAGAGATCGAGCAGCATGTTGTGGGCCTCGCCCGCGCGGCCCGCAGCCATGAGCGTCTCCGCGTAGCGCACGGTCACCGGCACGTTGCGCGGGAACAGGCCCGCGGCGCGCCTGAAGGTCGCCAGCGCCTCGTTGACGTGTCCGGCCTTGGCCTGAGCCTGGCCGAGGGCGGCATACAGCACCGTCAGCCCCTCGTGCTGCTGCACGAGCTTCGTCAGGATCCCGACCGCCTCCTCGGCGGCGGCGCGGTTGCCGCTCATGAGGGCGAGCGCCCGGCCGTACTGGTTATCCATGTTGTCGTCGCCGTGCGCGATCTTCTGCGCGTACTGCTGCGCCAGGTCGATGTCGCCGGTCGCCGTGAGCACCCGCACGCGCTCGCGGATGAGCCCGTAGCTGAGTGAGTCGTGACCGCTGCGCCCGGGGAACTGCGCCGCCCGGTCGCGCTGCTCGGCGATGCGCTCCGTGTCCAGTGGGTGATTGAGCAACATCGCCGGGATGTACGTCTGGTAGAGCCCCGTGTGGTGCGCCATTGCCTCGAACATCTCGCCCATGCCGTAGGGATCAAAGCCCGCACCGGCGAGATAGCCGATGCCGACGCGGTCGGCTTCCCATTCGTTGTCACGCGTGAAGTTGATCTGGTGCTGTACCGCGAGTCCCTGCGCGGCCACGATCCCGCCTTCGACGGCCTGCCCGCCGCCGCCGAGCGCGCCGAGCAGGATCGCCCCGATCATCGCGGCGGCGGTGGTCAGGCTCTGGCGCGACTGGTCGGCGAGCATGCGCGCGATGTGATGCTGGGTGATGTGCGCGGTCTCGTGCGCGATCACCCCGGCGAGCTCCGACTCGCTCTCCGAGGCGAGCACCAGACCGGCGTTGAAGAAGACATAGCCGCCGGTCACGGCGAAGGCGTTGATCGTGTCGTCCTTGATCACGAAATAGTGGAAGTACTCACCGCCCATCTCGCTCTGCGACGCGAGCCGCTTGCCGACGTCGTTGATGTACTCGCTGACTTCAGGGTCCTCGATGAGGACGTTCTGATCGCGCAGCTCCTTGGCCACCATCGCGCCGAGGCGAAACTCGTCGCTCTTCGACAGGTAGGTCTCGGCGGGACTGCCGAGATCGGGGAGGTTCGAGCCGGGCGTCGGCCCGTTGAGGACGCGCGTGCCCGGCACCGGCGGCTCGCCGGCGAAGGCGACGGTTGCCGAGGTCAGAATGGCGCTCAGCAGGACGATCAGGAAGGGACGCATATGGCTCGATTTGACCACGGCCGGAGCGACCAGTTTCCAGGGCTTACAGACGCTTACAAAGGCCCAACGCGCGCCCCGCTCCGCGAACACCGCCGCTCGCTCAAGCCTACACCGAATCCTGGACGCCCGCCTTAAAGGATGTCCGAGGCGTAGTCGGCGAGCCGCGAGCGCTCGCCGCGCACCAGCGTCACATGCCCGGAATGGGGCCAGCCGCGGAAGCGGTTCACGGCGTAGGTGAGGCCGGAGGTCATCTCGGAGAGATAGGGGCTGTCGATCTGCGCGATGTTGCCGAGACAGGCGAGCTTGGTACCGGGACCGGCGCGCGTGATCAGCGCCTTCATCTGCTTGGGCGTCAGGTTCTGCGCCTCATCGAGGATCAGGAAGCGGTTGAGGAAGGTGCGGCCGCGCATGAAATTCATGGAGCGGATCTTGATGCGATTGCGCAGCAGGTCGTTGGTCGCGGCGCGGCCCCAGTTGCCGCCCTCCTGCGAGCCGGTGAGCACCTCGAGATTGTCCATGAGCGCGCCCATCCACGGCTCCATCTTCTCCTCCTCGGTTCCGGGCAGGAAGCCGATGTCTTCGCCAAGCGGGATGGTGACGCGCGTCATGATGATCTCGACGAAGCGGTTGGTCTCGAGCGTCTGCATGAGACCGGCGGCGAGCGCGAGCAGCGTCTTGCCGGTACCGGCGGGTCCCAACACCGTGACGAAGTCGATCTCCGGGTCCATGAGCAGGTTGAGCGCGAAGTTCTGCTCGCGGTTGCGCGCCGTGACGCCCCAGACGCTGTGGCGCTCGTTGCGGTAGTCGCGCGTGAGCTCGATGGTGGCGGTGGCGCCGCTGATCTTGCGCGCGATGCCCTCGATCCCCGCCGGTGAGTTCTCGAACACCCCCTGGTTGGGATGCCACTCGCGCACCGCGGGACCTGTGATCTCGTAGAACGTGCGGTCGCCTTCCTTCCAGGAGCGCATGTCTTTGCCGTGCTGTTCCCAGAAGTCCGGCGGCAGCGGCGTCATGCCGGTGTAGAGGACGTCGGCGTCCTCGAGCGTCTTGTCGCTGTAGTAATCCTCGGCATGCACGCCGAGGACCGCAGCCTTGATGCGCAGATTGATGTCCTTGGAGACCAGGATCACCCGCGCATCCTGGTGCTCGTTCTGCAGCGCCAGCGTCTGCGCGAGGATCGCGTTGTCGCCTCCCTGGCCGGGCAGGCCCTCGGGCAGCGCGCTCGCCACCTGGCGTGTCTGGAAGAAGAGCCGCCCGCTCGAGGGACGCTTGCCGTGATTGCCCGAGTAGCCGCTCGGGAGCTTCAATCCCAGGCCGATCTGCTCCGGGGTGACGTCGCGCATCATGTCGTCGAGGAAGCGGCTCACCTGGCGTACGTTACGTGAGGCCTCCGACAGGCCTTTCTTGTGCGCGTCGAGCTCTTCGAGCACCACCATCGGCAGGTACACGTCATGCTCTTCGAAGCGGAAGATCGCCGTCGGGTCGTGGATCAGCACGTTCGTGTCGAGCACGAACAGCCGCCGGCCGGCGCGTGGCCGGCTCTTCAGCGCGCGCGCCTCGCCGGAGGCGGCGGTGGGACCGGGTTCAGACACTCCGCGCTGCTTCAAGCACTGCCTCCGCGTGACCGGGAACCTTTACCTTGCGCCACTCCTGCCGCAGCCGCCCGCTGCCGTCGAGCAGGAAGGTGCTGCGCTCGATGCCGAGATATTTTCTGCCGTACAGGCTTTTCGGTTTGATGACGTCGAACAGCCGGCAGACGCGCTCATCGGTATCAGCGAGGAGCGGGAAGGGGAGCGATTCGCGCAGCGCGAACTTGTCGTGCGAGGCGGCGCTGTCGCGCGATACGCCCACGACCTCAGCGCCTGCCTTGCGGAAGGCGCCGTGCAGGTCGCGGAAGTCCTGCGCTTCGCGCGTACATCCCGAGGTCATGTCGCGCGGGTAGAAGTAGATCACCAGCTTCCTGCCGGCCGCGTCCTTCAGGCTCCACGTGCCGCCGCCCGTCGTGGGCAGGGAGAATTCCGGCACTCTGCTCCCCGTCTTGATCGCTGGCATTTCTTTCAGGATTTGACCGGCTCGAGAATGGCGTCGAGGTTCAGCGAGTCACAGAACTCCATGAACTCCTCGCGCAGGTGCGCGACGTGAATGCGGCTCGGCACGTTGACGATCATCTGCACGGCGAACATCGGCGCGCCGGTATGGGCGGCCGGGTAGCTGCGGGTCGAGACCTCGCCGATGTCGATGCCGCGGGTCGCGAAGAAGCCCGCCAGCCCCGACACGATACCCGACTGATCGAGGCACACCACGTCGATCGAGTAGGGCAGCATGTCGGTGCGCGGCGCGCGCGGCTCGGTGCGCCGCAGATGAATGCTGAGGTTGCTGGTCTCGGCGAGGCGCTTGAGCTCGGTTTCAAGCTTCGCGAGCGCGTGCCAGTTGCCCGAGACGAGCAGCAGCATCGCGAACTCGGTGCCGAGATTCGCCATGCGGCTCTCACTGATATTCCCGCCGGACTCGCTGATGACGCGGGTCAGCTCGTGGACCATACCCGTTCGGTCGCTGCCGATCGCCGAAACGGCCAGGTGCTGCTTCATCTGTCGGTGGCGGTGTGCTTCTTGCCGGCCTGCGACTTGCGAGTGTACCGGGAGCAGGGTCCGGTTGCGACCATTCCGCGGGGCGCGTTTTCCCGGCCCTTGCCTCTGCGGGAGCCCCGCTCGTAACATCCGCGGCCCCCCTACACGTGGAAGCCGTATGTCCTTCTCCGGCAGCCTGGTTGCCATCGTCACTCCCATGCGCCCCGACGGTGCCGTCGACCTGGAAGCCTGGATGCGGCTGCTCGATTTCCACCTGGCAAACGGCACGAGCGGCGTCGTGGTCGGCGGCACCAGCGGTGAGTCGGCGACACTGCGCGAAGCGGAGCTGCGCGAGCTGACGATGCGAGCCTGCGAGCGGCTGCATGGGCGGCTCGCGGTGATCGTGGGGGCGGGCACCAGCAGCACCGCGACGACGGTAGAGCGCGTCAGGTGGCTCTCGGACCTGGCCATAGACGGATTGCTGCTGGTGACTCCCGCCTACAATCGCCCGACACAGGAGGGTCTGTATCAGCACTTCGCCGCGGCGGCGGCTGCTTCGGCCAAGCCGATCGTGCTCTACAACGTTCCGAGCCGCACGGCCGTCGACATGAAGCCGGCTACGGTGGCGCGCCTGTCGCGCGTCGCGCACATCGTCGGCGTGAAGGAAGCGCTGGCGGAACCCGGCCGGGTGCGCGAGCTGCTCGATGCGGTCACGAGGGGCTTCGTGGTGCTGAGCGGGGATGATGGCACGGCGCGCGAGGCGATCGCCTGCGGAGCCCGCGGGGTGATCTCGGTGACGGCGAACGTCGTCCCGCGGGCGATGTCGGAGATGGTGGCCGCGGCGCTCGCCGGCGATGCCGCGCGGGCGCGCGAGCTCGACGCGCCCCTCGCCGCGTTGCACCGTGATCTGTTCGTCGAGGCGAACCCGATTCCGGTCAAGTGGACGCTGGCGCAGATGGGGCTGATCGGCGATGGGTTAAGATTGCCTCTCACGACGTTGTCCGAGGCTCATCACGCGGTGGTACGGGCTGCGGCCCGCGCCGCGGGTGCCTTGACGTGAGCGGGCGCCACCCAAGGCCTGGTTGCTCAGACAGAGGGCTGGATCGTTGAATAAAGATGAGTTCTTCCGAATGAAAGCGCTGCGATCACTGCTGTGGCTCGCGGCGCTCTCGGCCGTGCTGAGCGGCTGTCATCCCTTCCGGCACTTCACCTACGCCTGCCACAAGCCGCAGGTCTATATGCGCGCGACCAGTATCCCGTCGCTCAAGATCCCCACCGGGCTCGATCCGCCCGATACCACCAACGCGCTGCATCTGCCGCCCCTTACCGAGCCCGCGCCACCGGCGCGCTCCGGCAGGCAGCCCTGTCTCGATGAGCCACCGTCCTTCAAGGTGGCGAAGCCCCCGCAGGCCTGAAGCGCGGCGCGCGGCGCGGCCGGATGCACCTCCGGGCCGACTTGCTTTATGATTCGGCGCCGCCCGCATTCCCCTTGCTGCGCTTCTGAACTGTTTCGAGGAGTTCTCTGTAAGCCATTGATCGGAGAGGTGGCCGAGCGGTCGAAGGCGCTGGACTGGAATTCCAGTAACATCTTCACCGGTGTTCGTGGGTTCGAATCCCACCCTCTCCGCCACCAGCCACTTGAACGTGGTGGCCCGCATCGGTTTCTCCGCGACGACCAGTCGTGAATCCCGTCAGGGCCGGAAGGCAGCAGCGGCAGCGGCGATGTCGGGTGCCGGAGGCTAAGCTGGTGCGGGCCGCCTCCATCTGATGCGGGATATTGCATGAGCTACACCGCGCTCGCGCGCAAATGGCGTCCGAAGAAATTCTCCGAGCTCATCGGGCAGGAGCACGTACGGCGTGCGCTCGTCAATGCGCTCGACACCGGGCGCATCCACCATGCGTTCCTGTTCACGGGCACGCGCGGCGTGGGCAAGACCACGATCGCGCGCATCTTCGCCAAGTGCCTCAACTGCGAGACCGGCGTCACCGCCGAGCCGTGCGGCGTATGTGCCGCCTGCCGTGAGATCGACGCCGGCCGCTTCATCGACCTGATCGAGGTCGATGCGGCCTCGCGCACCAAGGTCGACGATACCCGTGAGCTGCTCGACAACGTGCAGTACACCCCGACGCGCGGCCGCTTCAAGGTGTACCTGGTGGACGAAGTGCATATGCTCTCGACGCACTCCTTCAACGCGCTGCTGAAGACGCTCGAGGAGCCGCCGCCGCACGTCAAATTCCTGCTGGCGACCACCGACCCGCAGAAGCTGCCGTTGACGGTGCTGTCACGCTGTCTGCAGTTCAACCTGAAGCGCCTGCCCGCCGCCGAGATCGCCACGCACATGCGCCACATCCTCGAGCAGGAGGCCATCGCCTGCGACGCGGCGGGCCTCAAGCTCGTGGCGCAGGCCGCCGACGGCAGCATGCGTGATGCCCTCTCGCTCCTCGATCAGCTGATCGCCTTCGGTGGCGGCAAGGCGGGTGAAGCCGAGGCGCGCGCCATGCTCGGCACCGTGGCCCGCGACCACGTAGTGCGCATCGCCGAGCTGCTGGCCGCCCTCAACCCGGCCGAGCTGCTGAAGGGCGCCCAGGCGCTCGAGGAGTTCGCGCCCGATTATGCGCAGCTGCTCGATGAGCTCGCAGGCCTGCTGGTGCGGATAGGGCTGCGCCAGGCGGTGAGCGACTACGAGGGCGACGAGCTGTACGCCCCGGAAGTGATCGAGCGGCTGGCGCGGGCTCTCAGCCCGGAGGACGTCCAGCTCTTCTACCAGACCGCGGTCACGGGCAAGCGCGATCTGCCGCTCGCGCCCGATCCCCGTAGCGGCTTCGAGATGACGCTGCTGCGCATGGTGGCCTTCCGCCCGGCGGGTGCGCCGGCTGCCGCGCACGCGAGCGCGCCCGGCGCGCCGCGCAGCGCCGCACCCGCTGCGCCCGGGCCGCCCGCCACGCACGCGCCGGCCGCGGCGGCGGGCAGCGCCTCCGCCGCCGCCAACTCCGGCGCGGAAGAAGCCGCGCTCGGTTCAGCGCCCCAGTCCTGGGTGTCGATCGTGAATGCGCTCGAGCTCACGGGTGCCGCCCGGCAGCTCGCCGGTCACTGCGTGCTCATCGCGCGCGCGGGCGCGGTGGTGCGCCTCGCGCTCGACCCGCACAACCAGCAGCTGCGCACGCCGGCGCAGGAAGAGAAGCTCGCGCAGGCACTGTCGCGCCACTTCGGCGAGCCGATCCGGCTCGAGTTCCAGCAGGCCGGCGCGGCCGGCGAGACTCCCGCGCTGGCGGCGCAGCGGGCCTCGCAGCAGGAGCTCTCGAGCGCACGGCGCGCCTTCGAGGCGGACCCGGGGGTGCAGGGACTGCGCGAGCGCTTCGGCGCCACCGTGCTGCCGGACACGGTCCGGCCGCTAAAATGACCACCTTCCTTCACGCGGCGCGCGGCGCCTGACGGGCTCTCTGCCATGCGGGGCAACTTCAACAACATGATGAAGCAGGTGCAGGCGATGCAGGCCAACATGCAGAAGGCCCAGGCCGAGATCGCCAGCCTCGAGGTGATCGGCGAAGCCGGTGGCGGAATGGTGAAGATCACCATGAACGGCCGGCACGAGGTGAAGCGGGTGCAGATCGAGGCGGCGGTTGCGGGCGAGGACCGCGAGATGCTCGAGGATCTGATCGCCGCCGCTGCCAACGACGCCGTGCACAAGGTGGAGGCGCGCGTGCAGGAGAAGATGGGCCATCTCACCGCGGGCCTGCAGCTGCCGCCGGGAATGAAACTGCCGTTTTAGCGTGAAGCACTCGCCGCATCTCACACAGCTGATCGAGGCACTGCGCACCCTGCCGGGGGTCGGGCCGAAGACCGCCCAGCGCATGGCGTTCCACCTGCTGCAGGAGGGCAGGCCGGGGGCGCGCGCGCTCGCGGGCGCACTCGAGTCGGCGCTCGACTCCGTGGTCCGCTGCCGGCGCTGCCGCATGCTGACCGAAGCGCAGCTGTGTTCGATCTGCTCCGCTGCGCAGCGCGAGGCGGCGCTGCTGTGCGTGGTCGAGTCTCCGGCGGACGTCGTCGCGATCGAGTCGTCGGGAAGCTACCGAGGGCGCTACTTCGTGCTGATGGGCCACCTTTCGCCGCTCGATGGGATAGGCCCCGAGCAGCTCGGACTGCGCGAGCTCGAGGCGATTCTCGACGAGGGCAGCGTGCGCGAGCTCATTCTCGCCACCAACTCGACGGTCGAGGGCGAGGCAACCGCGCATTTCCTGAGCGAGCTTGCGGCGCGGCGCAAGATACGCGCGAGCCGCATTGCCTACGGGGTGCCGGTCGGCGGCGAGCTCGAGTACGTCGACGGCGGCACGCTCGCGCACGCGCTCGCGGGCCGACAGTCGGTTTAGCGCCGCCGCTTGCGCTGCGGACCCCGGGCGGTGCTCAGCTCTTCACTCAGGCGGCGCAAGCGCCGGTAGCTTTCGTAGCGTCGCGGGTGGAACGTGCCGGCCTCGGCCGCGGCGCGCACCGCGCAACGGGGCTCGCGCATGTGGCGGCAGTCGAGAAAGCGGCAGTTCGCCGCCAGGCCCTCGACCTCGACGAAGCCGAGGGTGCGCGGCTCCAGGCTGTCGATGGCCGGCGCAAAATCGCGCACGCCCGGGGAATCGATGAGCGCACGGCGCTCGGGCAGATCGAAGAGGCACGCGGCGGTCGTTGTGTGGCGTCCTTCCTCCGCGCGCACCAGCTCGCCGATCGCGAGGCGCTCCCCGGGCAGCAGCCGCGCCACCAGCGAGGACTTGCCGACGCCCGACTGCCCGACGAGCGCCGCCGCGGCGCCTGCCGGCAGCGCCGCGAGCAGCGCAGCCGTCCCGTCCCCGGTGCGCGCCGAGCAACGTACCTCGGCGTAGCCGGCGCGGGCGTAGGCCGCGAGCTCGGCGCCGAGCGCAGCATCGACGCCGAGCTCCTCCTTGTTCACCACCAGCGTCGCTGCAAGATGCGCCGAGGCCGCCGCCGCGAGATAGCGGTCCACGACGAAGAGGTCGGGTGCCGGCAGCGGCGCCAGCACCACCAGCAGGTGCGAGAGGTTCGCGACCAGTGGCTCGCAGCGGCCGCGCAGATTCGTCCGGTAGAGGGCGCTGCGCCGTGGCAACACCTCGACGACGTGCAGCTCATCGTGCAGCGGATCGGGACGGCAGCGGACTTCGTCGCCGCACACGACCGCGAGCGAGCGCCCGAACGGGCGGGCGCGCAGCGTCCGGCCGGACGCATCGCGCACCATCATATGACGCCCGTAGGTCGCGATGACGCGCGCCTCGAGAGTCTCGCCCGCCGTGGGTCGTTCAGGGCCGTCTGCTACACTTGCCTTCGATTGAGCGCGCACCGAAGCGACACGCTAGCACCTTCGCAGCCCCCATGCCGAGCGGCGACTACCTGATCTGGATCGATCTCGAGATGACGGGCCTGAAGCCCGACTCCGACTCGATCATCGAGATTGCCACGGTGGTCACCGACAAGGAGCTGACGGTGCCGACCGACGGGCCGGTGCTGGCCATTCATCAGCCCGAGGATGTGCTCGCGCGCATGGATGACTGGAACCAGCGCCAGCACGGCTCCTCGGGTCTGCTGGCGCGGGTGCGCGCCAGCAAGGTGACGGTCGCCGAGGCCGAGCGGCGCACTCTCGAGTTCCTCACCCCGCTGGTCGCCGCCGGCGGCTCGCCCATGTGCGGCAACAGCATCTGCCAGGACCGCCGCTTCCTGGCGCGCTACATGCCCGAGCTCGAGCGCTTCTTCCACTATCGCAATCTCGACGTAAGCACGCTCAAGGAGCTCGCGCGCCGCTGGGCGCCGGCGGTCGCCGACGGCTTCGTCAAGCAGGGCACACACCTGGCGCACGCCGACATCCACGAGTCGATCCGCGAGCTGCGCCACTACCGCGCGCGCTTGTTCGCGCCGGCCTGGCAGGGCACGGCAGGCCCATGAGCCTGGTGACGCACCGGGGCGGCTGCCACTGCAGGGCGGTCGCTTTCGAAGTGGACGCGCCGGCGCGGCTGACGGTGAGCGACTGCAACTGCTCGATCTGTCGCATGAGCGGCTACCAGCACCTCATCGTGCCGCGCACGCGCTTTCGCCTCCTGCAGGGTGCGGACAGCCTCACCGAGTACCGCTTCAACAGCGGCACCGCCCGGCACCTGTTCTGTCGTCACTGCGGCGTGAAGTCGTTCTACGTGCCGCGCTCGAATCCCGACGGCTACAGCATCAACGTGCGCTGCCTCGATCCCGCGACGATCGAGCACATCGAGGTCGAGCTGTTCGACGACCGCGACCGCGCGGCGGCCGAAGCCCGCGTCGGCGAACGCTCGCGCGGTTAGGCAGTCTTGCCTGCGGACGTCGGCTGCGCCAGGAACAGCCAGGTCTCGACCACGGTATCGGGGTTCAGGGACATGCTCTCGATCCCCTGGTCGACCAGCCAGCGCGCGAGATCGGGGTAATCCGAAGGACCCTGACCGCAGATACCGACGTACTTGCCGCGCTTGCGGCAGGCGGTGATCGCCATGGCGAGCATGCGCTTCACGGCCGCGTCGCGCTCGTCGAACAGCTTCGCCACGATCGCGGAGTCGCGGTCGAGCCCGAGGGTGAGCTGCGTCATGTCGTTGGAGCCGATCGACATGCCATCGAAGTGCTCGAGGTACTCCTCGGCGAGCAGCGCGTTGGTCGGCAGCTCGCACATCATGATGACCTGCAGGCCGCCGGCGCCGCGCTGCAGGCCGTTGGCGGCCAGGAGCTCGGTGACCTGGCGCGCCTCGGCGACGGTCCTCACGAAGGGCACCATGACCGCCACGTTGGTGAGGCCCATGGCCTCGCGTACCCGCTTGAGCGCGCGGCACTCGAGCTCGAAGCAGGGGCGGAAGCCCTCGTCCGTGTAGCGCGAGGCGCCGCGGAAACCGAGCATCGGGTTCTCCTCGTGCGGCTCGTAGCGCTCGCCGCCGATGAGATTGGCGTACTCGTTCGACTTGAAGTCGGAGAGCCGCACGATGACCTGCTCGGGCGCGAAGGCGGCGGCGATCTGCGCGATGCCCTCGGCGAGCTTCTCGACGTAGAAGCTGACCGGGTCGGAGTACCCGGCCATCTGCACGCGGATCTGCTGCTGCAGCTCACCGTCGAGGCGCTCGAACTCGAGCAGCGCGCGCGGATGCACGCCGATCATGCGGTTGATGATGAACTCGAGGCGCGCGAGTCCCACACCGTGGTTGGGGATGCCGGCGAAGTCGAAGGCGCGGTCGGGATTGCCGACGTTCATCATGATCTTGACGGGGATCTTCGGCAGCGCGTCGAGCTCGATCTGCTTGCGCTCGAAGTCGAGCAGCCCCTCGTACACCTGGCCGGTGTCTCCCTCGGCGCACGATACCGTGATCGGCTGGCCGTCAGCGATTCGCTGCGTCGCATCGCCGCATCCGACCACCGCCGGGATCCCGAGCTCGCGCGCAATGATGGCCGCATGACATGTGCGCCCGCCGCGGTTGGTGACGATCGCCGCGGCGCGCTTCATGACCGGCTCCCAGTCCGGATCCGTGATGTCCGAGACCAGCACGTCGCCCGGCTGCACGCGTGCAATCTCGCTCACGTCGCGGATCACGCGCGCGGGACCGGCGCCGATGCGCTGGCCGATGCTGCGCCCGCTGGCGAGCACCCGCGAGCGACCCTTGAGCGTGTACCGCTGAATCGTGCGGCCGCCGCGACTCTGCACCGTCTCGGGCCGCGCCTGCAGGATGAAGATCTCGCCCGTGGCCCCATCCTTGCCCCACTCGATGTCCATCGGCCGCTGGTAGTGTTCCTCGATGACGAGCGCCTGACGGGCCAGAGTCTCGAGGTCGGCGTCGCTCAGGCAGAAGCGCCGCCGATCGGCCTCCGGCACCTCGACGGTCGCGACGCGCTCGGTGCTGCCGTCGGGCGCATACACCATCTTCACCGCCTTGCCGCCCAGGTTGCGCCGTACGATCGCGTGCTTGCCGGCGCGCAGCGCCGGCTTGTACACGTAAAACTCGTCCGGATTGACTGCTCCCTGCACCACGGTCTCGCCCAGGCCCCACGCCGCGGTGATGAACACCACCTCTCTGAAGCCCGAATCGGTATCGAGGGTGAACATGACGCCGCTCGCGCCGAGATCGCTGCGCACCATGTGCTGCACGCCGGCGGAGAGCGCCACCGCGCCGTGGTCGAAGCCCTGGTGCACGCGGTACGAGATCGCACGGTCGTTGAATAGCGACGCAAACACGCGGCGCATCGCCTCGAGCACCGCGGCCTCGCCGCGCACGTTGAGGAAGGTCTCCTGCTGCCCGGCGAAGGATGCCTCCGGCAGATCCTCGGCGGTGGCCGAGGAGCGCACCGCGACTCCCACCTCGCGCCCGTCGCTCAGGCGCGCGAGCGCCGCGCGCACCGCCTGGCTGAGGGCAGCACTGAAGGGCGTCGCCAGGATCCACTGCCGGATGCGCGCGCCGCACGCGGCGAGCTTCACCACGTCGTCGACGTCGAGAGCGGTGAGCTCGGCGCGGATGCGCGCCTCGAGCCCGCCCTGGGCGAGGAACTCACGATAGGCGTGGCTCGTGGTGGCGAAGCCGCCCGGCACGCGCACGCCGAGCCTGGCCAGCGCGCCGATCATCTCCCCGAGCGAGGCGTTCTTGCCGCCGACGGTCGCGACGTCGCGCATTCCCAGACGCTCGAAGGGGATCACGTAGTCGTTCAAGTGGGATCCTCCGGGAGGCTTGCTCCGCTCACCGGGCGGTGAAACACTCACCAGGCGTCGCACGCGTCGTGCGCCAGCCGCACCCGAGCCATGAGCCGTCGAACCATATTCTTCGTCTCGGACCAGACGGGCGTTACCGCCGAAACGATGGGTCACAGTCTCATGACCCAGTTCGAGGGGGTGGAATTTCGCGCGGTGACTTTGCCATTTGTGTCGAGCATTGACAAGGCGCAGGAGGTGGTCCGGCGCATCAACCGCGCGGCGCAAGACGAGGGGCTGCGGCCGATCGTGTTCAGCACTCTGGTGCAGGACGATCTGCGCGACATCGTCGCGGGCGCCAACGGACTGTTTCTCGATTTCTTCGCCGCCTTCGTCGGTCCGCTCGAGCGCGAGCTCGAGATGCGCTCCACGCATCGGGCCGGACGCGCGCACGGCATCGCCGATCTCGCCGTCTATACCACGCGTATCAACGCCACCAACTTCGCGCTCGCCAATGACGACGGCACCGGCGGCGACTACGGGCACGCTGACGTGGTGTTGATCGGCGTGTCGCGCGTCGGCAAGACGCCGACCTGCGTGTACCTGGCGCTGCAATATGGGGTATTCGCAGCCAATTATCCGCTCACCGAAGATGACCTCGAGAGCGGCAAGCTGCCCGCGCGGCTCGAGCCCTACCGTGCCAAGCTCTACGCGCTCACCATCACGCCGGACCGGCTGCAGCAGATTCGCGCCGAGCGCCGCCCCGAGAGCCGCTACGCCTCGCGGACGCAGGTGCAGTACGAGCTGCGCGCCGCCGAAGCACTGTTCGCGCGTTATGCGATCCCCTCGCTCGAGACCACCGAGTGCTCGATCGAGGAAATCGCCAGCCGGATTCTCAACACTACCGGAATCGAGCGGCGTCTGCGGCCTTAAGTTGCGCTGAGCGCTCAGGTCGCACGAAATTTGCAAGCGACCCGAGCGGCGTAGCGGCGACAAAACGCGCACTCGTCGGCTTGCGCAGCGAGCCTTAAGCGCTATAGTCGGTGCGTGCTCGCAAACGACACACTGACTTGCGTCTCCTGGCGCGCCCGGCCGCGCAGCTTCGTCGCGCTGATGGGGCTCTATGAGAGCAACTTCATCCGCCTGGGCTGGCTGACGGGGAGCCTCGGCGAGCTCGCCGGCAGCCACTGCTCCCGGGTCCCCGGGGACTGTGATCTCGTTCTCACCGTGACCGAGCGCTCCCCCTATACCAGTACCGTGGCGCTGAGCTATCTGCTGCCCGAGGGGGAGGGCGCCGGCAGCTACCCCGACATGCGGCTGCGCATCTACCACGACGCGCACCTGGTCGAGGCCCAGCAATGGGCTGCGGTTCACACCCAGCCGCTGCTTAAGGCGCTGCGCACCCGCGCGGAGCGTGAACTGGATCAGCGCTGGGCCCGCAACGTGATGTTAAACAAGTGGCTGGAATACTGCGTGGAGCGAGGTCATCGCTTCTCATCCCGCACAAGGCTTACTGCCGGCGCTTGAGAAGGGGCGGTCACCCGCCCAACTTCTCATGAACGCCTTGCGACAACTCGGATTCCTCAAGCTCAACCCGCGCGCCGACGGCGGCGCCGCCGATCCCGAGCATCGGGTGATCGAGCTGTTCCGTAATCGCGCCGAGCTCAAGAAAGCCTACGGCGGGCTGCAGGAAGAAACCTACCGCCTCAAGGACCTGGTCAAGCAGCAGGAAGCGGCCACGCAGCGCGTCCAGGAGATGCTGAACGAGCTCGAGGGACGCCTCGGCACCAACGAAACCGCCTACGCGACACTCGCGTTCTATCAGCTGCGACGCCTGTGGCAGAGCGGGCGCGAGCTCATCCAGCAGCTGGTCGCGGACCTCTCGCGCCAGCAGGATGAACGCGAGCGCAAGGCGCATCTGGCGCTCCACAACCGCCAGCAGTTTGCGCGCCGCCAGGCCGCCGAGGGCCAGGTGGGCGTGGCGCGCGCGCTCAGCGAGGAAGCCTCCGCCCTGCTGAGCCAACTCGAGAGCCAGCACCGCTCGCTCAGGCGCTTCTGGCATTACTTCAGGCGCCGCGCCCTCGAGCGCCGCATCCACGGCGCCCAGGCGGCGGCCACTGCCGCGAGCGCCTCGCTCGCCGACTGTCACGCGCAGCTCGAGGCCATCAATATGGAGCAGCTGCCGGAGTTTCCGGGGCTGTCGCTCGATGCGCGCCGCGCCATCAATCTCGCGGCGATTGCCTACGCCGAGGTGCTGTGCCGGCGCCTCAAGGTGATCGAAAAGCCGTTGCTGCAGATGGCGCGCGAGGCGACCGGGCGGCGCGCGGCCGCCGACGTCTACGGCACCCCGAAGGAATGTGTTCTGCTGATGGCGCAGATCGGCCGCGCCCAGCGGCTGCTCGCGAAGCGCGAAGTGCTCGCCGAGGAGATCCGCGCGCAGACCGAAAGACTTCAGCCCCTGGCGAGCTATCGCGGCCCCGCCGACACCTGCCCGACCAGCGACTCGATCGCCGCGGCGCCGGACAGCGCCGGCCCGCTGCTACCCAACGTGCTCGTCGAGGATACCTGGGATCTGTTCCGCGTTCTGCTGCGGTAGCAGCGCTGCGCGGCAGAGCTAACTGGCGCGCGCGGTCTTCTGCACCGGCGCCGGCCGCACCCCGGTGACCACATCGGTCATGATCTGCGCGGCCTGATCGAGCATGACATCCGGCAGGCTTTCCTTGGTCTTGTCGAGCTCGGCGAGCGTCTTCAGCGGCGGCAGGTTCTTGGCGACGCGGCGGCTGTTCTCGCGCTCGAGCCGCTCCTTTTCCTCGCGGGCGCGCTCTTCGCGCCGCAGCTTGAGATTCAGCGACACGCTGTGCTGCTCGCGCAGGTTGTCGATGGCGGCGATGTCCGACACCAGCCAGCGGTAGTCGGGGTCGTGCTGCGCGCGCACATCCTCCGCGGAGGCGAGCAGCGCCACCGACGGCTCGGTGGCCGCGACGGTGCTGGTCTTGAAGGGCACGCCGGCGATGCGGTCCCAGGGGAGTGAGGACTCGAGGGCGCTCTCGCCGATTTCCTTGGTATCGAGCACCGAGGCGAGCGGAATGTCCGGCTCGACACCCCGATGCTGAGTGCTCTCTCCGGTCACGCGATAGAACTTGCCGATCGTCACGGTCAGCTGGCCGTTTACCGGCTCCTTCGACCAGCGGTCGAGCGGCACGAGATTCTGCACCGTACCCTTGCCGAAGGTGGTCTGGCCGACGATCAGGCCGCGATGGTAGTCCTGGATCGCGCCCGCGAAGATCTCGGAGGCCGAGGCGCTCATGCGATCGACCAGCACGGCGAGCGGGCCGTCGTAAGTGGGAGCGCTCTCCGGGTCGTCGAGCACTTCGAGCCGTCCGGAGGTATCGCGCAGCTGCACCACCGGCCCGTGGTTGATGAAGAGCCCGGTGAGGGCGGTCGCCTCCGGCAGGTAGCCGCCGCCGTCGCCGCGCAGATCGAGCACCAGGCCGTCGATATTCTCGCCCTTGAGCTCGTGCAGCAGTCTCGCGACGTCGCGAGTGGTGCTGCGGTAGTTCTCGTCGCCGGCATTCTGCGCGGCGATGTCCTGATAGAAGCCGGGCACCGTGATGACGCCGATGCGGTAGGTGCGGCCGTTACGTGCCACCGTCTTTACTTCCTTGTGGGCGGCCTGCGCCTCGAGCGTGATCTTGTTGCGCACGAACTCGAGCACCTTCTCGGGGCTGCCGGGAGCGGCGCCGCCGGGCAGGACCTGCAGCCGCACGCTGGTGCCTGCCTTGCCGCGGATCAGCTGCACGACGTCATCGAGCCGCCAGCCGATGACGTCGGTAAACGTGCCCTCGTGGCCCTGACCGACGCCGGTGATGCGATCGTTGGTCTTGAGCGTGCCGGCGACCGCCGCCGGGCCGCCATCGATGATGTTCATGATGGTGACGTAGTCGTCGACGACCTGGAGCGAGGCGCCGATGCCGTCGTAGTTGAGGCTCATCTGGATGCGGTATTCCTCCGAGCTGCGCGGCGAGAAGTAGCTCGAGTGCGGGTCGAAGGCGCGCGCGTAGGCATTCATCAGGTTCTCGAACACGTCCTCGTTCGTCACCTGGTCGATGCGCTTCAGCACGCGCTCGTAGCGCTTGCGGAGGATGTCGGCGGCTTCCGGCCACTGCTTGCCGGTCAGGAGGAGCGACAGCGCGTCGTTCTTGATACGCCGCCTCCACAGGTCATCGATCTGTGCCTGATCGGCCGGCCAGGACGCGTGGGTGCGCTCGAACTCGTACGACTCGTCCGCGTTCCAGTCCGGCTCGCTCTTCAGCAGCGACAGCGCGTACTGCATCCGCTCGCGATTGCGCTGCTGGAAGCGCGCGAACATGAGGTACGCGGGGTCGATGTTCCCGGTGCGGATCATCTCGTCGAACTGATAGCGATAGGCGGAGAAGTCATTGACGTCCGCGGCGAGCAGGTAGCTGCGCTGTGGATCGAGGAACTCCAGATAGCGCTGGAACACGATGTCCGACATCCGGTGGTCGATCGGCGCATGGCTGTAGTGCGCCTCCTCGAGGATGCGGCCGATCTTGCGCGCGGTGGCGCGCTGGGCATCGGTCGGGGCGATCGCTCCGGGCGGCAGGAGCGAGGGGCTGGCCGGGGCCTGCACGGAGCCGGCGAGCGCAAGCGCCGCCAGTGCCAGCAGGCACGCAGTTATCCAGCCGGAGGAACGGCGCAGGGACTCAGTCATCGGGTCGGCTCACAGCTTCGGTACAGTATTGGAGCTAGGCTAGAGCGTACCGTTCGTCTTTAGCAAGTGCGGTGCTCACAAGCATGAAGCCCTTAACAGCGCTGCTTGCGATTCTGGCGGGGTCGGCGGTGGCCCTGGCGACCGGCCTGATCATGACCTGGATCGTCATTCTGCTGCTCCCCGAGGACGAGCAACGCTTCGCCCCCGAGCATAGCCACCTGATACGCGCCATCCTGGTCTTTACCCTGTTCGCGGGGGCCTCGGGCGCGAGCTTCTACGGCCAGCTGCGCGAGCGGCGCTGGCGCGGGGGGGCGCACGGCGCAACCCTGGCGGTCTTTGCCCTCGTGCTGTGGCTCTACTGGCCTCAATAGCGCCGCTGGAAGGGACCCAGGCGCAGCAGCGCGAAAAAGCCCCGGATGAGCAGCAGCAGCGCCAGAGGGCCGAGGGCCACGACCCAGAAGACCGCCGAGCCGTGAGCGAGGCCCACGACATAATCTGCGAACAACGCCCAGGGTCCGGCCTTGGGATTGTCGCCGTGCGTATAAGGGCCGAGGACCCGGTTGCCGCCCATCCAGATGAGGAACGGCATCGCCAGCAGGCCCACCGCGAAGGCCAGGCCGGCGACGATCAGCTCACGGCGCGCCCGGGACAGCCCGGCGAATGACTGCCGGGCGCGGGCGAGCTGCTCGATGGGGGTGGTTACCATGGGCGCGGGCATAATAACGTTCTCATGCTGAAAATCAGAGCCGCCGTCATCGGGGTCGGCTACCTCGGCAGGTTCCACGCCCAGAAGTACGCACAGGCGGAGGGCTGCGAGCTCGTGGCGGTCGTCGATCCGCGGCCCGACGCCCGCGAGCAGGTCGCTCGAGAGCTCAAGACGCGCCCGTTGGCGGACTATCACGAGCTGCTCGGCGCGGTGGATGCCGTGAGCGTCGTGACTCCGACGCCGGCGCATTTCGCCATCGCGCGCGATTTTCTCGAGCGCGGCGCGCACACGCTGGTCGAGAAGCCGATCACCGAGAGCGCGAGCCAGGCGCGCGAGCTGATCGCGGCCGCGGCGCGCGCCCGCCGCATCCTTCAGGTGGGACATCTCGAGCGCTTCAACGCGGCGATTCTCGCCGCCATGCCGTATCTCACGGCGCCGCGTTTCGTCGAGTGTCATCGGCTGGCGCCCTATCGCGAGCGCGGCACGGACGTGAACGTGGTCCTCGACCTCATGATCCACGACATCGACATCGTGCAGACGATCGTGGGTGGGCCGATCAGCGCCATCGACGCGGTCGGCACCCCGGTGTTCTCGGATGAGATCGACATCGCCAACGCCCGCATCCGCTTCGAGAACGGTTGCGTCGCCAATGCCACCGCCTCGCGCGTGAGTCTCAAGACCGAGCGCAAGCTCCGCATCTTCGAGGACGATGCCTATCTCTCACTCGATCTGCAGCAGAAGATCGTCACGCACATCCGCAAGCGCGCGCCGGGCGGCGCGCCGGGGGAGCTGCCGGTCAGCATCGAGGAGCAGAGCCTCGAGCAGGGAGACGCGCTCAAGGCCGAGATCGATTCCTTTCTCGACTGCATCCGCACCGGCCGGCCCCCGGTAGTGCCGGGCGAGGCCGGACTCATCGCACTCGAGACGGCGATGCGCATTACCGCGCAGGTAAACGAATCACTGGCGAGCCGCAAAGCCCGCGCTTGAGCCTGCGGCCGGAGCGAGCTGTGGCGACGGCGACCTGCCCGAGCTTAGACTCGCCTCGCGCCGGTTACATTTAATCAAAACAACCGAACAACAACTGCCCGGGCTGACGGGCGAGGGGGATTCGATGGGCAGGCTGCTGGCGTTCGTCTACGGCATCGTGGTCTACGGCCTCTTCCTGGTCACCTTTCTCTATGCGATCGGATTCGTAGGTAACTGGTATGTGCCGAAATCGATCGACTCCGGGGGCGGCGAGCTCTCGCTCGCGTCCATCGTCATCGACGCGGTGCTGCTCGGCATCTTCGCCATCCAGCACAGTGTCATGGCGCGCCAGTGGTTCAAGCGCGGCTGGACCCGGATCATTCCGCGCCCCATCGAGCGCAGTACCTACGTGCTGCTCGCGAGCGCATGCCTCATCCTGATCTTCTGGCAGTGGCGGCCGATGACGGGAGTCGTGTGGGAGGTGCACAGCGGTGCCGGGCGAACGATCCTGCTCGCGCTGTGCCTGCTCGGCTGGCTGACGGTGCTCGTCTGCACCTTTCTCATCGATCACTTCGATCTCTTCGGGCTGAGACAGGTCACGGGGTACCTGCTCGGGCGCCCGTACCAGCCGCCGCACTTCGTGATGCCGCTGGTCTACCGGATCGTGCGGCACCCGCTCTACCTCGGCTTCCTGTTCGCCTTCTGGGCGGCGCCGAGGATGACGTACGGTCATCTGCTGTTCTCCATCGCGACGACCGGCTACATCCTCATCGCCATCCAGCTCGAGGAGCAGGACCTGATCGGCTTCCACGGCGACTCGTACCGCAAGTACCGCGAGCACACGCCGATGCTGGTGCCGTTCACGAAGAGGTGAGCCCGGCAAACCAGTAGAATCGAGCGATGTCGAAGGATCCCGAGCACTTCCGCAAGCCGCCGCGGCCGGTGAAGGTCGCGGCGCTGCAGATGTCCTGCGGCTGGGACGCGCGCGCCAACATCGCCCGCGCCGAGCAGCTGGTGCGCGCGGCCGCGGCGCAGGGCGCGCAGGTCATCCTGCTGCCGGAGCTGTTCGAGACGCCGTACTTCTGCATCGAGCAGGACGCGCGCCACCTCGGCCTCGCGCACAGCGTCGCGGAGGACCCGGCCGTGCGCCACTTCAGCGATGTGGCGCGCGAGCTGGGCGTCGTGCTGCCGATCAGCTTCTTCGAGCGTGCGGGGCCTGCGTACTTCAATTCCATCGCGATCCTCGACGCCGACGGCACCAATCTCGGCATCTACCGCAAGAGCCACATCCCCAACGGCCCCGGCTACCAGGAGAAGAACTACTTCTCCCCGGGCGACACCGGCTTCAGGGTGTGGAATACGCGCTTTGCGCGCATCGGGGTCGGTATCTGCTGGGACCAGTGGTTTCCGGAGACGGCGCGCGTCATGGCGCTGCTCGGCGCGGAGCTGTTCTTCTTCCCGACCGCGATCGGCACCGAGCCGCCGCCCGCGTTGCCGGTGAACTCCCGCGAGCACTGGCAGCGCACCCAGCAGGGCCATGCTGCTGCGAACCTGACGCCGCTCGTTGCCGCGAACCGCTACGGCCTCGAGCGCTCGCTGCAGGATCCCAAGGGACTGTACATCCGCTTCTACGGCTCCTCGTTCATCGCGGACCCCATGGGCGCGAAAGTCGCCGAGGCGCCGGAGGAGGGCGACGCGGTGCTCGTGCACGAGTTCGATCTCGAGGCGACGCGCGAGCTGCGTGACAACTGGTTCGTGTTCCGCGACCGCCGGCCGGATCTTTACGGATCACTGGCCTCGCTCGATGGCCGCTCGCCTCCCGCGCCGCAGAGCTGAAACGCGCTGCGCCACCGGATCCCGGCCTTTCGGCCAGGATCCGCCAATGGTGGAGGCGGGGGGACAGCACATCCGCAGCTTTCGCCGCGGGCCGGACTATGCCTTCATCCGCGCGTGCCGATGCAGCGCGGATGCGGAGCGTGTTATCCGGCGGTGCAGTCCCGCTGGATCCTAGTGTCCGCCCGGGCAACAAGCCGTCGGCGGATCTATGAGTCTCTACAGGGCAGGCCTGAGGTTGGCCCTCTTCCTACCCCTCGGCGTTGCCATGCCGCCCTGGAAGGGCGCCGTCAGGTTTCACCGATGTGAGCTCCGTTTTCACCCGGTCCTCGCGGACCGGTGCGACCCTCGATCGAACCCCCGTCCGTAAGCCCTAGACTTCAGGATCTACGTACGTAGCTGGTCTTTGTTTCTCGCGCAGCGCTACCCGATCAGCAGGGAAGACGCCACGCCAGCGATCAGTGACTCTTAACGCACCGGCCTGCTCGCAACGCCGGAGCGCGATCCTGTGAACGCGTCCCCTGATTCAGTCGCACAGGCACGAGCCGGTCAGAGGTCAGCTGCGGTTAGGCAGCTAGAGCGTAGTTGTCGTCGTTGGCAACTATGAGTTGCAGCATTATTAACGAGGGCACTGCGCCTCGGTACGCCCCTGAAGGTTCGTAACCCACGTCGAAACCGGTCGCCCCCTTCAAGGTACCTGCGCAGCATACCTGAAGCGCCTCCCGCCTGCCCCGCCGGGGTTCGCGGCAGCGCCTGCTGTCCCCTCATCTGCCGCGCAGCAGCCGCGCCTTGTCGCGCTGCCAGTCGCGGTCCTTCTGCACCGCGCGCTTGTCGTGCTGCTTCTTGCCCTTGGCGAGCCCGACCTGCAGTTTGGCGCGTCCGTCCTTCCAGTAGAGCTCGAGGGGCACCATGGTGTAGCCGCGCCGCTCCACCGCGCCGATCAGGCCCTGCAGCTCGCTGTGATGAAGCAGGAGCTTGCGGGTGCGCACCGGGTCGGGCGTCACGTGCGTCGAGGTGGTGGGGAGCGGTGAGAGATGCGCGCCGATCAGGAAAGCCTCGCCGCCGCGCAGATAGACGTAGGCCTCCTTGAGCTGCGCGCGGCCCGCGCGCATCGCCTTGACCTCCCAGCCCTGCAGCACGAGGCCCGCCTCATAGCGCTCTTCGATGAAGTAATCGAAGCGCGCCTTGCGGTTCTCGGCGATCAGTCGCGGTGCACTTTCGGCTTTGGTCATCGGCTTACGCTAATGGGACAATGAGGCCATGCGGGAGGTCAAGCGCTCGGCGCTCGTCAACCAGTCGCCGGCGAGGCTGTTCGCGCTCATCAATGACATCGCGAGCTATCCGCAGTTTCTCCCCTGGTGCTGCCTCGCGCGGGTCGAGTCGCGCACCCCCGAGGAGATCGTCGCCACGATCGGCGTCCGCCAGGGCGCCCTGCATGGCGAGTTCACCACGCGCAACACCCTGCAAACCGATCGCAGCGTGCAGATGCGGCTCGTGAGCGGGCCGTTCCGGGCGCTCGAGGGCGAGTGGCTGCTGACGCCGGTCGGGGAGGGCTGCCGTGTGGAGCTGACGATGCGCTTCGCATTCAGGAACGCCCTGACGGGACTGCTCTTCGAACAGAAGTTCGCCGAGACCGCCGGTTCGCTGGTCGATGCGTTCGTGGCGCGGGCGCGAGGGGCGACGTGAAGCACTGTGTGGTCGCCTATGCGACCCGTGAGCGGCAGTACCTGTGGCGCGTGCAGCTGCCGGGCGAGGCGACCATCGCCGATGCACTCGCCGCCGCGCGCTGCGCCGCGGAGCGCGAGTGCGCCGGCCTTGAGGCGGCGCTGTGGGAGGCTGCGCCGGTCGGGGTGTTCGGCGAGCCCCGCGCGCGCGAGAACCTCGTGCAGGATGGCGATCGGATCGAGCTCTACCGGCCGCTGCGGGCCGATCCGCGCGCGCGCCGGCGCGAGCGCGTAAAACGCGAGCGCGTGCAACGCGGGCGCGGTAAGCGAGCGAGCGGCGGCTAGATCTTCGGGAACTTCTGCACCGAGATGTCGTTGTCCGGTGCACGCGGCGCGCTGTCGGGAATGTGGTCGTGCTGGAAGCTCGCCACCTTATCGTCCTTGAAGACTACCACGAGGTGTCGCTGCTCGGGCCGCTCGAGGTGGCCGCTCTTGAAGTAGTAGAGATAGTCCCAGCGGTCCTTGTTGAAGATATCGGGGATCATCGGCGAGCCGAGCAGGTAGCGCACCTGGCTGCGTGTCATGCCGACCTGCAGCTGGGCTACGGTCTTGCCCTCGAGGTAGTTTCCCTGCTGGATGTTCATGCGATAGATGCAGCCGCCGAGCGGCAGCACCGCGAGAGCCAGGGCGGTCACGGCGATCGAGGGTAGGCGCATGCGGGTCCGTTGGGGGATAATCAAGCGGAGCGCGATGATACCCGATTAGCCGGAGAAATCTCGTGGAAGGCAAGGACCTGCGCAAAGCCGGCCTGAAGGTGACGCTGCCTCGGCTGAAGATCCTCGAGATCCTCGAAGGCAGCACCGGCAGCACTACCCGGCACCTATCGGCCGAGGACATTTACCGCACGCTGCTCGAGTCCAACGAGGACATCGGGCTGGCCACCGTGTATCGCGTGCTGACACAGTTCGAAGCGGCGGGGCTCGTGACGCGCCACCACTTCGAAGACGGCATGGCGGTGTTCGAGCTCAACCAGGGCACGCACCACGACCACATCGTGTGCATCGACTGCGGGCGCGTCGAGGAGTTCGTCGACTCCGGGATCGAGGCGCGCCAGACCGCCGTCGCGAGTAAGCTCGGCTTCACGATCCGCGATCATTCGCTGATTCTCTACGGGCACTGCCAGCGCCAGGACTGCCCGCACCGCCAGCGCAAGAGAAGCTGACGGGCCCCTAATCAACTAACTTCGCCGTGCAGCCGGCGGGCGCGGCTGAGTCACGGTATCGCCGGAAGCGTCGGACCGGGCCGTGCCGCGTTCGGCGGCGTTCAGCATGTCGCGCGCGTGCGCGCGCGCCTTGTCGGTGACCTCGACGCCACCCAGCATGCGGGCGAGCTCCTCGATGCGCTCGAGGGGGGTGAGCTCGTTGAGGGTCGTGCGTGTGGTGCGGCCGTCGGTCAGCTTGGTGACCCTCAGGTGGTGGTGCGACTGGCAGGCGACCTGCGGCAGGTGCGTCACGCACAGGACCTGGCCGCGCTCACCGAGCCTGCGCAGCTCGCGGCCGACGATCTCCGCGACCGCGCCGCCGATGCCGGCATCGACCTCATCGAACACCATGCAGCGCATCTCCTCAGCCGCGCACGACACCTGCACCGCAAGCGAGAGGCGCGCCAGCTCGCCGCCCGATGCCACCTTGGCGAGCGCACGTGGCGGCTGGCCGGGGTTGGCGCTCACGCGGAACTCGATCTGATCGACGCCGTGCTGAGTGGGATCGGCGTTACCGGCCTGCGTAACGTCCGCCTCGAAGCGCCCGCCCGACATGCCGAGCGTCTGCATGCGCGCCGTGATGTCCCGGGCAAGCGCGCGCGCCGCCTTCTGGCGCTTGCCGGAGAGCTGCTGCGCCTGGGTACGGTAACCCTCGAGCGCCGCGCCGAGCTCCTTGCGCAGCTGCGCGAGATCGAGCTCGGCACGCTCGAGCTGCCCGAGCTCCGCGCGCAGCTGAGCAGCCCGCTCGGGGAGCTGCGCCGGCGCAACCCGGTGCTTGCGCGCGAGCTCCTCGATGGCCGCCAGGCGCCGCTCGACCTCGTCCTGGCGCGTCGCATCCACGTCGAGCGACTCGCCATAGCGCTCGAGCTCGCGTGCCGCCTCGCGGATCTGCACCGAAGCCTCTTCCAGGAGCGGCAGCACCTCGCCGAGCTTGGTATCGAGCGCCACCAGCGGCCGCAGCGCCGTGAGCGCGCGGCTGACCCCCGCATGCGCGCTCGCGCTGTCGTTCTCGTAGAGCTCACTCAGGGCCAGCTGAGCGCCGGCCGCCAGACGGCCGCGGTTGGCGAGACGTGCGCGCTCCTCGCCCAGGGCCGTGAGCTCGCCGTCTTTGAGCTGCAGGCCTTCGAGCTCCTGCACCTGGTAGCGCAGCAGGTCGAGCCTGGCGTCCCGGTCGCGCGCCTTGCTCTCGAGCTCCAGCGTGCGGTTGAGGAGCCCGAGCCAGACACGGTGCGCGATCCCGACCTGGCCGGTGAGGGCGGTGAGCGAGCCGTAGCCGTCGAGCAGCTCGCGTTGCGAGGCGCCGCGCGTCAGGGACTGGAATTCGTGCTGGCCGTGGATATCGATGAGGATATTGCCGGCGTCGCGCAGCGACTGCAGCGGCACTGACTGGCCGTTGAGATAGGCGCGCGAGCGGCCGTCGCTCCCGACCACGCGGCGCAGGATGAGCTCGGTGCCTGCGCCGATCGACTGCTCGTCGAGCCATTGCCGCAGCTCGCGCGGTGCCCGCGCGACATCGAACGTGCCGGAGACCTCGGCGCGCTCGGCGCCATGGCGCACCACTTCGGCGCCGGCGCGCCCGCCGGCGAGCAGCTGCAGCGCGTCGACGATGATCGACTTGCCGGCGCCGGTCTCGCCGGTGAGAACCGTGAGCCCGGGGCGCAGCTCCAGCTCCACTGCATCGATGATGGCGAAGTCGCGGATCTGCAGGTGGGTGAGCACGCCCCGCCTTCAGCGCTCGACGCCGCCGCGGCCCCACTGGAGCTTGGAGCGCAGCAGCTTGTAGTAGTCGTAGCCGGGGGTGCGCAGCAGCGTCACGCGCTCGCGGGCCGTGCTCACCTGGAGCCGGTCGCCTGGCTGGATGCCTCCGAGCCGCATGCCGTCGCACGAGACGTTCGCCTGTGTCTCGGGGCGCTCGAGCAGCTCCACCTCGATGACCGCGTGCGAGGAAACGACGATCGGCCGGTCAGAGAGCGCATGCGGGCAGATCGGCGCGATCAAAATCGCCTCGAGGTGCGGCTCGATGATCGGGCCGCCGCAGGAGAGCGCGTAGGCAGTCGAGCCGGTGCCGGTCGCCACGATGATGCCGTCGCCGCCGTGCGTGTTGACGAATTTCTGATCGATGCGGGTCTCGAAATCGAGGGTGCGCCCGGTGTCGTGCTTCTGCATGACGACGTCGTTGAGCGCCAGGGACTGCGCCAGGCCGCCTCCGGCCATGTGCAGCTGGGCGGCCAGCAACGGGCGCTCGTCCGACTGCAGCTCCCCACGCAGCGCCGCATCGACCGAGGGCAGCAGGTCCTGGGGCATGGTGTCGGTGAGGAAGCCGAGCCGACCGCGGTTCACTCCGAGCAGCGGTACGCCGCGGCGGGCCACGAGGCGCGCCGCATGGAGCAAGGTGCCGTCGCCACCCACGGCGATCACGAGGTCGGCGCGCTCGCCGATTGCCGCGTCAGAGACGCGCACCACACCGGCGGCGCCGGTGTCCGGGGACGTCGTGCTGACGAGCACCTGCACGCCGCGGCTCAGCAGGTGCGGCAGCAGGGTCTTCATGGTCTCAGCCACGCGTGCATCCGTGAATCTGCCGACCACCGCGCAGCTGTTTACGGTTGACGCCATGTGATCCGAGCCCCCAGAGAGACGCCTCGCCACCGGCGAGGCGGCGCCTTTGTAGCACGCTGGTACCGCCCCGGGCCAATGCCGCCGATCACAAGCGCCGGCGACCTTATGACACCCCGCGGGCGGCCCGCGGCGCTCTTCTGGCCTTTCCGCGCCTGCCGCGCATGATGTAAGGTCCGACGCACACTCTATGGCGCACGAAGCCCGTGACGAGGCCTTGGGCGAGCGGGCCCAGCACCTGCTGCGGATCCTCGTCGAGACCTACATCCGTGAGGGCCAGCCGGTCGGCTCGCGCGCCCTGTCGCGCGAATCGGGCCTGCAGCTGTCCTCGGCCACCGTGCGCAACGTCATGGCGGATCTCGAGGAGCTCGGCTTCGTCGCCTCGCCCCATACCTCCGCCGGGCGCGTGCCCACCGACAAGGGCTACCGGTTCTTCGTCGATACGCTGCTGCAGCTGCGCCCGCTCGATGAGGCGGCGACCGCCGAGATCCGCCGCCAGGTCGAGGCGAGCCGCGACAGCTCCACCGACCTGATCACCGCGGTGTCGCAGCTGCTCTCGAGCGCCACCCGGCTCGCCGGCGTCGTCACCCTGCCGCGCACCCGCTCCGCCTCGATCACCCAGGTCGAGTTCGTGGCGCTGTCGGAGAACCGCGTCCTCGTGGTGCTCGTCTTCAACGACCGCGAGGTGCAGAACCGCATCATCCAGCTGGAGCGCCGCTACTCGCCCGACGAGCTCAAACGCGCCTCGAGCTACCTCAACGAGCAGTTCCGCGGCCGCACGTTGCGCGAGGTGCGCCAGGAAATCCTGCGGCAGCTCTCCGAAGCGCACGCGCACCTGAATCAGATCATGCTCGAGGCGATCTCTGTCGCGCAGCAGGTGTTCGAGAGCGGCGGCGAGGACCGGCTCGAGTACGTGATCAAGGGCGAGACCAATCTGATGGGCATGGCCGAGCTGAGCAGCGTCGAGAGGCTGCGCCGCCTCTTCGAGGCCTTCAACGAGAAGCGCGACTTCCTGCACCTGCTCGACCACAGCCTGAAGGCGGAAGGGGTGCAGATCTTCATCGGCCACGAATCGGGCTATCAGATCCTGGATGATTGCAGCGTGGTCACCGCGCCCTACGCGGACGGGGAGTCCGTGGTCGGGGTGCTCGGCGTCATCGGCCCGACCCGGATGGCCTACGAGCGCGTCATCCCGATCGTCGACATGACCGCTAAACTGCTCGGCGCAGCCTTGAATTCGCGCCGCTGAGCCCCACGCTGGCCGGCGTGATGCAGCCGCAGGAGAGCAACGCAAGATGACCGCGAACGAGTCCCGACGCGACGCCCCAGGAGGGTCGGCCGGCGAGCCCACCGCCGTGCTGCCCGAGACGGCCGCCCAGCTGGTGGAGCTCGAGAGGCTCACCCAGGCGCTCGCCGAATCCGAGGAGCGCGCTCGCAGCCACTGGGAGCAGTACCTGCGCGCGGTGGCCGAGCTCGAGAACGTGCGCAGGCGCGCTGCACGCGATGTCGAGGCCGCCAACCGCTATGGGCTCGAGAAATTCGTCGAGGAGCTGCTCCCGGTGCGCGACAGCCTCGAGCTCGCGGTACAGAACGCCGCCCAGGCCGATGCCCGCAGCCTCGCCCAGGGCCAGGAAGCGACGCTCAAGCTCCTGAACAAGGCGCTGGAGAAGCTCGGCGTTACCGTGTTCGACCCCCTCGGCGAGCCCTTTGATCCGGCCCGCCAGGAGGCGATGATGATGCAGGAGTCGGCCACGGCGGAGCCCAACTCGGTGCTCAAGGTCGTGCAGCCGGGCTACGAGCTCAACGGCCGCCTGCTGCGCCCGGCGCGGGTGATCGTCGCCCGGGAGCCGGACTGAGGGCCCCGGGGAGGACTCGTACGCCTTGAAAGCGGGGCCGGTCATCCCTAAGAAGTAGCCCTGGACCATCCCTCTTTATTCAGAGATTTCGCGTCGGAGTGACCCAATGGCAAAGGTAATCGGCATCGACCTCGGCACCACCAATTCGTGCGTGGCCATCATGGAGGGCGGCAAGCCCCGGGTGATCGAGAACAGCGAGGGCGACCGTACCACTCCCTCGATCGTGGCCTTCAGCAAGGATGGCGAGGTCATCGTCGGGCAGCCGGCCAAGCGCCAGGCCGTGACCAATCCGCAGAACACCCTGTTCGCGATCAAGCGTCTCATCGGCCGCAAGTTCGAGGACGAGGTGGTGCAGCGCGACATCAACATGGTGCCCTACAAGATCGTCAGAGCCGACAACGGCGACGCCTGGGTCGAGGTGCAGGGCAAAAAGATGGCCCCTCCCGAGATCTCGGCGCGCGTGCTCATGAAGATGAAGAAGACCGCCGAGGACTACCTCGGCGAGCCGGTGACCGAGGCGGTCATCACGGTGCCTGCCTACTTCAATGATTCCCAGCGCCAGGCCACCAAGGACGCTGGCCGCATCGCCGGCCTCGAGGTGAAGCGCATCATCAACGAGCCGACCGCCGGCGCGCTCGCCTACGGGCTCGACAAGCAGGGGAGCGACCGCAAGATCGCCGTCTATGACCTGGGCGGCGGTACCTTCGACATCTCGATCATCGAGATCGCCGAGGTCGATGGCGAGCGCCAGTTCGAGGTGCTCTCGACCAACGGCGACACCTTCCTCGGTGGCGAGGACTTCGACCTGCGCATCATCAACTTCCTCGCCGAGCAGTTCCAGAAGGAGTCCGGCGTCGACGTGCGCAAGGACCCGCTCGCGATGCAGCGCCTCAAGGAGGCGGCCGAGAAGGGCAAGATCGAGCTGTCCTCGACCCAGCAGACCGACATCAACCTGCCGTACATCACCGCCGATGCCTCGGGGCCGAAGCACCTCAACATCAAGCTGACCCGCGCCAAGCTCGAGTCGCTGGTCGAGGACCTGGTGCAGAAGACCGTGGCCCCGTGCCGGACCGCGATGAAGGACGCGGGGGTCGCCGCCTCCGAGATCGCCGAAGTCATCCTGGTTGGCGGCCAGACGCGCATGCCGCTCGTGCAGAAGTACGTCAAGGACCTCTTCGGCAAGGAGCCGCGCAAGGACGTCAATCCCGACGAGGCGGTGGCTGTGGGCGCCGCGATCCAGGCGGGCGTGCTCGCCGGCGAGGTGAAGGACGTCCTGCTGCTCGACGTAACGCCGCTGTCGCTCGGCATTGAGACGCTCGGCGGCGTGATGACGCGCCTCATCGAGAAGAACACCACGATCCCGACCAAGGCATCGAACACGTTCTCGACAGCCGACGACAACCAGACGGCAGTGACCATTCACGTGCTGCAGGGCGAGCGTGACCGCGCGGCCGACAACAAGTCACTCGGCAAGTTCGATCTCTCGGACATTCCGCCGGCGCCGCGCGGCATGCCGCAGGTCGAGGTGTCCTTCGATATCGACGCCAACGGCATCCTCAACGTGTCGGCCAAGGACAAGGCGACCGGCAAGGAGCAGAAGATCGTCATCAAGGCCTCGAGCGGCCTGTCCGAGGACGAGATCAAGCGCATGGTGCGCGACGCCGAGGCGCACGCCGAGGAGGACAAGCGCTTCCGCGAGCTGGTCGAGACGCGCAACAAGGCTGACGGCCTGATCCACGCGGTGGAGAAGTCGCTCCAGACGCTCGGCGATAAGGCCGACGCAGCCGAGCGCGCCCGGGTGGAGTCGGCGGTGTCGGATCTGCGCACGGCTCTCAAGGGCGATGACCGCGGCGTCATCGAGAAGAAGACCGAGGCGCTTGCGCAGGCCTCGGCCACGATTGCCCAGCGCGCCTACGCCGAGCAGCAGGGTGGGGCGGCGGGCGGACCCGAGGCGGCGGCCGGCGCCGGCGCCGGAACAGGAGCCGGCGCGGGCAAGGACGATGTCGTCGATGCCGAATTCGAAGAGGTGAAGGACAAGGGACGCAAGGCCTCCTGAGCGGGGCCGCCGGCGGCCCATGTCCAAGCGCGATTACTACAAGGTACTCGACGTACCGCGAACGGCGACCGAGGCGCAGATCAAGCAGGCGTACCGGCGCCTGGCGATGAAGTATCACCCGGACCGCAACCCCAATGACGGGGAGGCGGAGGAGCGCTTCAAGGAGGCCAAGGAGGCTTCCGAAGTGCTCACCGACCCGCAACGGCGCGCGCTCTACGACCAGCACGGACACGCCGGCATCGAGGCGGCGGCCCGCGGCGGCGGCCGTGGCGGCTTCGGGCCCGGGGACGCCTTCAGCGACATCTTCGGCGACGTCTTCGGCGACATCTTCGGCGGCGCGCGCCGCGGCGGGCGCTCGCAGGTATTCCGCGGCGCGGATCTGCGCTACGAGCTCGCGCTCGATCTCGATCAGGCCGTGTTTGGCACCACCGCCGAGATCGAGGTGGCGAAGCTCGCCGAGTGCGACACCTGCCACGGCTCGGGCGCCGCCAAGGGCAGTCAGCCCGCCACCTGTGAGAGCTGTGGGGGCGCGGGCCAGGTGCGCATCAGCCAGGGCTTCTTCCAGCTGCAGCAGACCTGTCCGCGCTGCCGCGGGACCGGCACCGTCATCAGAAATCCCTGCGACACGTGCCTCGGGCAGGGGCGCGTGCGCCGCACCCGCAAGCTCTCGGTGAAGGTACCCGCCGGCGTCGACAACGAAGATCGCGTGCGCCTTTCCGGCGAGGGCGAGGCTGGCCGCAACGGCGGGCCACCTGGCGATCTCTACGTCGAGATCCACGTGCGCGAGCACCCGATCTTCGAGCGCGACGGCGAGCATCTCTCCTGCGAAGTGCCGGTGAGCTTCGCCACCGCGGCGCTCGGCGGCTCGGTCGCCGTGCCGACGCTCGATGGCGACGTGACCCTGAAGGTTCCGGCTGAGACCCAGTCGGGGCGCGTGTTTCGCCTCCGCGACAAGGGGGTGAAGCCGGTACGCGGCGGCGCCCGCGGCGATCTCTTCTGCCGCGTGGTGGTCGAGACCCCGGTGCACCTCACGCCGGAGCAGCGTGACCTGATCCGCTCGCTCGACGACTCCCTCAAGACGCACTCGAGCAAGCACGCGCCGCGCGAGAAAGGCTTTCTCGACGGCGTGAAGCGCTTCTTCGGGTCGGACCGCGGCGAGGCCTGAAGGGGCCGCAGCACGCATGGCTTCCGATCCACGCAAGGCACCTCTCGCCCGCATCGCGCTGATCGGCGTCACCGGCCGCATGGGCCAGGCCGTGCTGCGCGCGGCTCCCGGCTTCCCGCAGCTGCTCATCACCGGCGCCGTCGCCTCGGCGGCGAGCCTCGCGCTCGGGCGCGACGCCGGCGAGGTCGCAGGTCTCGCCTCCACGAACCTGGCCGTCACCAGCGATCTCACGCGCGCGCTCGCCGACGCGGATGTCGCGATCGACTTCAGCCACGCCGCCGCCACCGGCGCGAACGTCGCCGCCTGCCGCGCGGCGCGCACTCCGCTCCTCATCGGCACCACGGGGCTCGACGCCGCGCTCGAGCCGGCGATCGATGCCGCGGCCGGCGAGATCGCGCTGCTGGTAGCACCCAACACGAGCATTGCGGTGGCACTACTCGCCGAGCTCGTGCGCCAGAGCGCGCAGGCGCTGCCCGCCAGTTTCGATATCGACGTCCTCGAGCTGCACCACCGGATGAAGCGCGATGCTCCGTCGGGCACGGCGCTCACCTTAGGCCGGGCCGCAGCGAGCGCGCGCGGATTACCGGCCCCCGCAGGGCTCACGCTCAGCCCCCGGGAGGGTGGGGATCAGGGCCGCCCTGATGGACAGATCGGGGTTACCAGCATCCGCGCAGGGGACATCGTGGGCGAGCACACCGTGCTCTTTTCCGGCCCCGGCGAGCAGCTCGCTCTGACCCACCGGGCGAGCGATAGGGAGATATTTGCCCGTGGTGCCCTGACGGCAGCGCTCTGGCTCATGTCTCGGCCCCCGGGGCGCTACAGCATGCGCGATTTTATTGGTTCAAAAACATTATCTTAGAGCTCAAGTCACGAGGTGACTTGAGCTTTGCGAGGCTCCGCTGGAGGGGAATTTTCCGTGGACACGTCGACCGCCCAACCCGTAAAATTTCCACCTAATCCGTGTACGGGTTAGTCCATGCAAGGCGGGAGGATGTTCGATGAGAACTCCTCCCGCTTTGTGTATGTGCGTGAAGGGGAAGTGAACCTGAGCATACCTGCGGTGCTCGCGCTGGCCGACGGAACGATCTTCCGCGGACAGTCGATCGGAGCCAAAGGCAACACCACAGGCGAAGTCGTTTTCAACACCGCCCTCACTGGCTATCAGGAAATTCTCACCGACCCCTCGTACGCGCGACAGATCGTCACGCTGACCTGTCCCCACATCGGCAACACCGGCGCGACTCCCGAGGACCTCGAGGCGGCGCAGATCTATCCCGCAGGTCTCATCATCCGCGATCTGCCGATCCGCTCGAGCAACTGGCGCGCGAACGAGTCGCTGCCGGAGTTTCTCGAGCGCGGCCGGGTGGTCGCCATCGCCGGCATCGACACGCGGCGCCTCACCCGCCTGCTGCGCGAGAACGGCGCGCAGGCGGGCTGCATCATGACGGGCGAGAAGGCCGACGAAGCCGCCGCCATCAAGCTGGCGCGCAAGTTTCCGGGCCTGAAGGGCATGGATCTCGCCAAGGTGGTGAGCACCAAGCGCAGCTTTCAGTGGAACGACGGCAGCGTGTGGCCCGATCCGTCACGTCCGCCGATCCGCTCGCAGCAACGGCTGCACGTCGTCGCCTACGACTTCGGCATCAAGCGCAACATCCTCAGGCTCCTCGCCGACTTCGGCTGTCGCATGACGGTGGTGCCGGCACAGACTGCGGCCACGGACGTCCTGGCGCTCGAGCCCGACGGCGTATTCCTCTCCAACGGTCCCGGAGACCCGGAGCCCTGCAGCTATGCGATCGCGGCGACCCGCAAGTTCCTCGAGACCGACGTGCCGGTGTTCGGCATCTGTCTCGGGCACCAGATCCTCGGGCTCGCCGCCGGCGCGCACACCGTGAAGATGAAGTTCGGGCATCACGGCGCGAATCACCCGGTGCAGGATCTCGAGTCGGGCCGCGTCTTCATCACCAGCCAGAATCATGGCTTCGCCGTCGACGAGTCGACCCTGCCCGCGGGCGTCAAGGCGACGCATCGCTCGCTCTTTGACGGCTCGCTCCAGGGACTCACCTTCACCGACCGGCCGGCCTTCGGTTTCCAGGGCCACCCGGAGGCGAGCCCGGGGCCGCACGACATGCGCGCGCTCTTCGAGCGCTTCAATCACCTGATGCTGCGGCGGCTGCAGGCGCAACTGAAGCTCGCCGAGGACACGCTGCGCCAGCAGGCCGGGTCGGCCCGATGAGCAGCCGGCAAAAGTCGCGCCTTTTGCCGGCGGTCGACGCAGCGATGTCCGCCACAATCGCCGCAGGCGATTTTGGCCAGTGAACTAGATGCCGAAGCGCACCGACATCGAGAGCATCCTGATCATCGGTGCCGGCCCGATCATCATCGGCCAGGCGTGCGAGTTCGATTATTCCGGAGCCCAGGCCTGCAAGGCGCTGCGCGAGGAGGGCTACCGGGTCATCCTGGTGAACTCCAACCCCGCGACCATCATGACCGATCCGGAGATGGCGGATGCCATCTACATCGAGCCGGTCAACGCGCGCACCGTGGCGCGCATCATCGAGAAAGAGCGGCCCGATGCGCTGCTGCCGACCATGGGCGGGCAGACGGCGCTCAACACCGCCCTCGATCTGGTGCGCGAGGGGGTGCTGGAAAAGTACGAAGTCGAGCTGATCGCCGCCTCGCGCGCCGCCATCGACATGGCGGAGGACCGCGAGCTGTTTCGCAACGCGATGCGCGAGATCGGCCTCGAGACGCCGCGCTCGCAGATCGCCCGCAGCCTCGATGAGGCGCTCGCGATCGCCGGCGAGATCGGCTATCCGGTGGTGGTGCGTCCCTCGTTCACGCTCGGCGGCAGCGGCGGCGGCATCGGCTACAACCGCGAGGAGCTCGAGGACATCGTGGCGCGCGGGCTCGACGCCTCCCCGACCGGCGAGGTGCTGCTCGAGGAATCGGTGATCGGCTGGAAAGAATTCGAGATGGAGGTGGTGCGCGACCACCGCGACAACTGCATCATCATCTGCTCGATCGAGAACCTCGACCCCATGGGCGTGCACACCGGGGATTCGATCACGGTCGCCCCGGCGCTCACGCTCACCGACAAGGAATACCAGCGCATGCGCGACGCCTCGGTCGCGGTGCTGCGCAAGATCGGAGTCGACACCGGCGGCTCGAACGTGCAGTTCGCGGTCAACCCCACGGACGGGCGCCTGCTCATCATCGAGATGAACCCGCGCGTGTCACGCTCCTCGGCCCTCGCCTCCAAGGCGACCGGCTTCCCGATCGCCAAGATCGCCGCCAAGCTCGCCGTCGGCTACACGCTCGATGAGCTGAAGAACGACATCACCGGCGGGGCGACCCCGGCCTCCTTCGAGCCGAGCATCGATTACGTGGTGGTGAAGATTCCGCGCTTCACCTTCGAGAAGTTCCCGGCGGCCAACGACCGTCTCACGACCCAGATGAAGTCGGTCGGCGAGGTGATGGCGATCGGGCGCACGTTCCAGGAGTCGCTGCAGAAGGCGCTGCGCGGGCTCGAGACCGGCCTCGACGGGCTCAGCCCCCAGCTTGCGCTGCCGCTCACCGATGAGACACAGGCAAAGCTCGCGCACGAGCTGCGCGCCCCCGGGGCCGACCGGTTGCTGTACGTCGCGGACGCGTTCCGCGCCGGCTGGACGCTCGCGCGGGTCGCCGAGCTCACCTACATCGACCCGTGGTTCCTCGCACAGATCGAGGAGCTGGTGCGCGAGGAGGCCGAGGTACGCACCCATGGCTTCGGGACACTGACCGCCGAGCGCTTGCGGGCGCTCAAGCGGCGCGGCTTCTCCGACGGCCGTCTGGCGAAGCTGCTCGACATGCCGGAGAAGGCGATCCGCGACAAGCGCCACGAGCTCCATGTCCTGCCGGTCTACAAGCGCGTCGATACCTGCGCCGCGGAATTCGCCACCTCCACCGCCTACCTCTATTCCACCTACGAAGAGGAGTGCGAGGCGCATCCGACCGATCGCCGCAAGATCATGATTCTCGGCGGCGGCCCCAACCGTATCGGCCAGGGGATCGAGTTCGATTACTGCTGCGTGCATGCGGCGCTGCAGCTGCGCGAGGACGGCTTCGAGACCATCATGGTCAACTGCAACCCCGAGACGGTCTCGACCGACTACGACACCTCCGACCGCCTCTATTTCGAGCCGCTCACGCTCGAGGACGTCCTCGAGATCCTGGCGGTGGAGAAACCCGAGGGCGTCATCGTGCAGTTCGGCGGGCAGACGCCGCTGAAGCTGTCGCGGGCGCTGGAGGCCGCCGGCGCGCCCATCATCGGCACCTCGCCGGATTCGATCGACGTCGCCGAGGACCGCGAGCGCTTCCAGGCTCTGGTGAGGAAGCTCGGCCTCAAGCAGCCCGCCAACGCCACCGCGCGCACCGAGGACCAGGCCGTCGCTCTGGCGCGCGAGGTGGGCTTTCCGCTCGTGGTGCGGCCTTCCTACGTGCTCGGCGGGCGCGCCATGGAGATCGTCTTCAACGAGGAGGACCTGCGCACCTACACGAGCCACGCGGTGCGGGTGTCGAACGACAGCCCGGTGCTGCTCGACCGATTCCTCGACGTCGCGATCGAGGTCGACGTGGACGCGGTGTGCGACGGCGAGGACATCCTGATCGGCGGCATCATGGAGCACGTCGAGCAGGCCGGCGTGCACTCGGGCGATTCGGGCTGCTCGCTCCCGCCCGTGAGCCTCACGCGTGAAACCCAGGTCGAGCTGCGCGAGCAGACGCGCAAGCTCGCGCGCGCGCTCAACGTCGTCGGCCTTATGAACGTGCAATACGCGATCCAGGCGGGAGTCATCTACGTGCTCGAGGTGAACCCGCGCGCTTCGCGCACCGTGCCGTTCGTCTCCAAGGCCACCGGGTTGCCGCTCGCCAAGGTCGCGGCGCGGGTGATGACGGGGCTCAAGCTGAAGCAGCTGGTCGGTGCGGTCGAGCGCCAGCCGCACTACTTCTCGGTGAAGGAAGCGGTGTTCCCGTTCAACAAGTTCCCGGAAGCCGACCCGATCCTCGGCCCCGAGATGAAATCGACCGGCGAAGTCATGGGCACGGGACGCACCTTCGGCGAGGCTTACGCCAAGGCGCAGAGCGCCTCGGGCGTGACGTTGCCGCGCAAGGGCGTGTGCTTCATCAGCGTGCGCGACCGCGACAAGCCGGGCGCGGTCGAGCTGGCAAAAAAGCTCATCGAGCGCGGCTTCGAGATGCTCGCGACCGAGGGCACGGCACGCGCGCTCACCGAGGCGGGGGTCGCGTGCCGCCGCGTCAACAAGGTGCGCGAGGGCCGGCCGCACGTCGTCGATATGATCAAGAACGACGAGATCGATCTGATCGTCAATACCACCGAGGGCAAGCTCGCCATCCGCGAGTCGAATTCCATCCGGCGCGAGGCGGTGCACCGGCGCGTCACCTACTACACGACGCTCGCTGCCGGGCTCGCGACGGTCGAGGCGCTCGACCACCTGGACGAGGTCGAGGTCAACCGCCTGCAGGACCTGCATCTGGAGGCGTCGGGGATATGAAGCGCACTCCCATGACGCTGCGCGGCGCTGAGGGTTTGCGCGCGGAGCTCAAGCGCCTCAAGTCCGAGGCGCGGCCCGCGATCATCAGGCAGATCGCCGAGGCCCGCGGCCACGGTGACCTGTCCGAGAACGCCGAGTATCACGCCGCGCGCGAGCAGCAGGGGTTCGTCGAGGGCCGCATCACCGAGATCGAGCGCAAGCTCGCCAACGCCGAGGTCATCGATCCGGCGACCCTGCCGGACACCGGCAAAGTGGTGTTCGGCGCCACGGTAGAGCTCGAGGACCGCGCCGGGGGCGCGCGCGTCGTCTATCAGATCGCCGGCGAGGACGAGGCCGACATACGCGCCGGGCGCATCTCGGTCACCTCGCCGATTGCGCGGGCGCTCATCGGGAAGTCCGAGGGTGACGTGGTCGAGGTGGCGGCGCCGGGCGGGGTGCGGTCCTACGAGATCGTCGCGGTCCGCTTCGGCTAATCCGGGATCATTATGCGCGGCAGCACCGGGTGCGGCCGGTAGAGCACGGCGACGTTGCCGATGCGTTGGACCAGGGCGCTCGTGGTGCGCGCGGCGAGTGCGCTGAAGAGCGCATCGCGTGCCTCGCGGTCGCCGCCGGGCGCCTTCACCTTGATGAGCTCGTGATCCCCGAGGGCGCGCTCGGTCTCGCGGGCTACCGCGTCGGTGAGGCCGGCAGCCCCCAGGCGCACGACGGGCTTCAGAGGGTGCGCGAGCCCGCGCAGATGCCGGCGCTGCCGCTCGGAGAGCTCGGGTGCCGGCGCCGACCCGCCTGCCGCCACGTTGGCGGCTGCGACCGCCGCCTCCGCCTTTCGGGGCGTGGTTTTCTTCACCGACTCATTGTAGAGGTAGATTGGGCGCCGATGCCTAAGCGGTCGAAAAGCAGCGATCGGTGGCTGAAGGAGCACTTCCGCGATCCGTACGTGCAGCGAGCCCAGCGCGGCGGCTGGCGCTCGCGGGCGGTATTCAAGCTCGAGGAGATCGACCAGCGCGAGAGACTACTGAAGCCCGGCGCGATCTGCCTGGACCTCGGCGCCGCTCCCGGGGCCTGGAGCCAGTACGCGCGCGCCCGGGTGGGGAGCGAGGGCCGGGTGCTGGCATCCGACCTCCTGCCGATGGAGCCGCTCGGCGGAGTCGAGTTCGTGCAGGGTGACTTCCGCGAGGAGGAGGTCTTCAGCCAGATCCTGTCGCTGCTGCCGGAGGGTCAGGTCGACGTCGTGCTGTCGGACATGGCCCCGGCCTTCAGCGGGGTGGATGTCACCGACCAGGCGCGGTCCACGTACCTCGCGGAGCTCGCCGTCGATATGGCCCGGCGCGTCTTGAAGCCGGGTGGGGACGCCCTGATCAAGGTCTTTCAGGGGACCGGCTTCGAGGATCTGGTTAAGGGCGCCCGCCGCGAATTTGGGCGGGTCAAGCTGGTCAAACCGCAGGCCTCCCGTGCGCGCAGCCCTGAGATGTATATGCTGGCCTTGCAGTATCGCTTGGTGTAGGTTCGAAAACATGGGTAGGGGCGGTATGGGGCGGCCCCACCTCGAGGACGGAAGCCTTTGAACGACTTGACAAAAAACATCCTGCTTTGGGTCGTCATCGTGATCGTGCTGTTGCTCGTCTTCAGCCGTTACATGCCGACCGCGGGACAGCCTCAGCAGATCGCCTATTCCACCTTCCTCGATGACGTGAAGAACAATCGCGTCGAGTCGGTGGTGATCCAGGGCGACATGATCTACGGGGAGCACAAGGACAAGACCGCGTTCAAGACCTTCAACCCCGAGACCGACTACACCGCGCTCATCGGCACGCTCGAGAAGGCCGATGTGCGTATCGAGGGCCAGCCCCCCAAGCCGCCGAACTACATGGGGCAGCTGCTGCTGCAGCTCGCGCCGGCGCTGCTGCTGATCGTCGTGTTCGTGTACATGCTGCGGCAGATGCAGGGCGCCTCCGGCGGGCGGGGAGCCATGTCCTTCGGCAAGAGCCGGGCGCGGCTCCTCGGCGAGGATCAGGTAAGCGTCACGTTCGCCGACGTCGCCGGGGTCGACGAGGCGAAGCAGGAAGTGGGTGAGATCGTCGACTTCCTCAAGGACCCCGGCAAGTTCCAGAAGCTCGGCGGCAAGATCCCCAAGGGCGTGCTGATGGTGGGGTCGCCCGGCACCGGCAAGACGCTGCTGGCGCGCGCCATCGCCGGCGAGGCCAAGGTGCCGTTCTTTACCATTTCCGGCTCCGATTTCGTCGAGATGTTCGTCGGCGTCGGCGCCTCGCGCGTGCGCGACATGTTCGAGCAGGCGAAGAAGCACGCGCCGTGCATCATCTTCATCGACGAGATCGACGCCGTCGGCCGGCACCGCGGCGCGGGTCTCGGCGGCGGGCACGACGAGCGCGAGCAGACACTGAATCAGCTGCTGGTCGAGATGGACGGCTTCGAGGGCAACGAGGGCATCATCGTCATCGCCGCCACCAACCGGCCGGACGTGCTCGACCCGGCGCTGCTGCGTCCGGGCCGCTTCGATCGCCAGGTAGTCGTGCCGCTCCCCGACGTGCGTGGCCGCGAGCAGATTCTGCGTGTGCACATGCGCCGCGTGCCGCTCGCCGATGACGTCAAGCCGGCGCTCATCGCGCGCGGCACCCCGGGGTTCTCGGGCGCGGACCTCGCCAACCTCGTCAACGAGGCGGCGCTGTTCGCCGCGCGCGCCAACAAGCGCATCGTCGGGATGGACGAGTTCGAGAAGGCCAAGGACAAGATCTACATGGGCGCCGAGCGGCGCTCGATGGTGATGTCGGATCACGAGAAAAAGATGACCGCCTATCACGAGGCGGGGCACGCGATCGTCGGCTTCGTCGTGCCGGAGCACGACCCGGTCTACAAGGTGACCATCATCCCGCGCGGCCGCGCGCTGGGGCTCACCTGGTATCTGCCGGAAGGCGACCGCTACAGCACCAGCCGCCGCGAGCTCGAGAGTCGCATCACCTCGCTGTTTGGCGGCCGCGTGGCCGAAGAGTTGATCTTCGGGGTCGACGGCGTGACCACGGGCGCTGCCAACGACATCGAGCGCGCCACGGAGCTGGCGCGCAACATGGTCACCAAGTGGGGCCTGTCCGACAAGCTCGGGCCGCTCACCTACTCGGAGGAGACCGGCGAGGTGTTCCTCGGGCGCAGTGTCACCCAGCACAAGCAGGTGTCGGATGTCACGGCGCACGCGATCGACGAGGAAGTGCGGCGCGTGATCGAGAACAACTACACCCGCGCCAAGGGCATTCTCGAGAGCAACCTCGAGAAGCTGCACACCATGGCCGATGCGCTCATCAAGTACGAGACCATCGACGAGGAGCAGCTCAAGGACATCATGGCCGGCAGGGCACCCAAGCCGCCGGCCGGCTGGGACGAGACTCTGTCGAACAAGCCGCCGAAGGCCGAGCCTCCCGGCAGCGCGATACCTGCGGAACAGCACTGAGCTGCCTCCTCAGATGTAAGGACAAGACGGTCGACCTGACCGATCCGGTCGTCATGGGCGTGGTCAACGTGACGCCGGATTCGTTCTCCGACGGGGGTCGTTTCCTCGACGCCGACAGGGCCGTCAGCCACGGCCTGGCGCTCGCGCGGGAGGGCGCGGCCTTCATCGACGTGGGGGGCGAGTCGACGCGGCCCGGCGCCGAGCCGGTCGGTGCACAGGAGGAGCTGCGCCGCGTCGTGCCGGTCATCGAGGGGCTCGTGGGCGCCACCGACGCTGTCATCTCCGTCGACACCAGCAAGCCCGAGGTCATGCGCGCCGCGGCGGCGGCCGGCGCTGGCCTCATCAACGACGTGCGCGCGCTGCGCGAGCCGGGAGCCCTCGAAGCGGCGCAGGAGAGCGGCTGCGCCGTGTGCCTGATGCACATGCAGGGCGAGCCGCGCACCATGCAGGCCGCGCCGGCCTATGAGGACGCCGTGGGCGAGGTGCGTGCTTTCCTGGCGGAGCGGGCTCAGGTCTGCCGTGCGGCAGGCTTTTCCGCCGACCGCCTGGTCCTCGACCCGGGATTCGGCTTCGGCAAGACTCTGGAGCACAATCTGACGCTGCTGCGCCACCTGCGCGAGCTCGGCGTCGACGGGTTGCCGCTCGTGGTCGGGTTGTCGCGCAAGTCCATGGTGGGCAAACTCACCGGCCATCCCGAGGGCGAGCGGGTGCTCGGCAGCGTGGTGCTGGCCGTGATGGCGGTGCTCGCGGGGGCGCGGATCGTGCGCGCGCACGATGTTGCGGCCACGGTCGAGGCGCTCAGAGTGGTTGCCGCGGTAAGAGGGAGCTGAATGGCGCGACGATACTTCGGAACGGACGGCGTCAG
>Ga0210399_10000050_pt1 | contig 82469 bp, 77 predicted proteins | sample IncBWC14MmetaG_FD_150865 | JGI IMG/M metagenome (GOLD analysis project Ga0210399, IMG submission 150865) | Forest soil microbial communities from Barre Woods Harvard Forest LTER site, Petersham, Massachusetts, United States - Inc-BW-C-14-M | ecosystem: Environmental > Terrestrial > Soil >...
CTTTTTGCTCGCCATGCGCGAGCAACACCAGTAAAGCGAGCACCGGGACTATGCAGGGGCGAGAGCGCATGTGAAGTTGTGGTTATTGTCTCGCAGGTTGGCGAGGTCGAGGGACTTTCTCTCAGTGCGAACACGAGATCCGACGATCGAGGGCCTTCACATCATTTGGTGAGGAGGGCGGAACATCTAAGTATCTGCAGCCTGCCGACATCCGACCGATGATTATTCTCTCCGACGCTGCACCAGCCCCTGCAAAAATGCCCGACGAACCCGCTCGCGATTGAGGTCCATGTCGGACATTCCGAATGCTCTCTCGGATTCTGCTTCTTTGTCAGCTCCCGCGTGAAAAGGCCTATCTCCAACGTCAGTAGCTGACCCGGTTTACAGAGCTCGGTATCTGGCTAAGAGAAAACCAAACGCTCCCTGTGGCGCCTCGGGAAAATTCGTGTTGAAAACAAACAACTTCATGGCTTCGTTTCGTAATTTGCAGATTCACCTTTTAATTGTGGCTGTTTATTACGCAGCGTCTGACCATTACATTTGACCATGGTTTATATTTATGGTTCAATTAATTCATGAGGGAAGTCGCCATCTCGGAATTTAAGGCCAAATGCCTGGCCCTGCTCGAACAGGTGCGCCAGACGAAAAAACCCATTCGGGTCACACGCTTCGGCAAGCCCGTGGCTGAAATCGTGCCGCCTTCGCCCGACGCCGGACAAAAAAGCTGGATCGGCTCCATGAAGGACACGATGGACATCGTTGGCGACATAGTGTCTCCGGTCATCGACGAGAAAGATATCGAGGCGCTGCGCGATTGAAGCTGCTCCTCGATACTCACATCTGGCTTTGGGCCCTGCATGATCCGTCCCGACTCAGCCACCGCGTCAGAGATGTGCTTATAAACCCCTCCAATGAGCTGTGGCTTTCCCCGGTTTCAACCTGGGAAGCACTGTTGCTGAATGACAAGAGCAGGATTCGGCTGCCCGTCAACTTGTCCGAGTGGCTGACCGCAGCGACCACGCCCATGCGCGAAGCGCCTCTCACCCACGAGATCGTGCTGATCGCCCAGCAGCTACCGCTGCCACAACGCGATCCCGCAGATCGGTTCCTTGCCGCCACTGCTCAAGTCATGGACCTTACGTTGGTGACGGCGGACGACAGTCTGCTTCGCTTGGGAACAATCAGGACCATGAAGAACTGAGCGCGGACTCTGGTCTACGAAGCTAGACGGTGAGCTTGAGCGCACAGAAGATCCTCAGAGTGCGCTGTGTTGGGGCTTGCCAGCGTGGCGTCGTAAGAGAGGAACATATCGGTAACCGTGGTGTCGCGCAGATCACCGGGCCGACCCTTCTTTTGTCGAATCGCAATCAAGTCCTCGGCCTTGTAACCGCGGCCACGTCGGAGAGAGCAATCCCCCGCCGTCTTGTATCTTGGGTCCGTTTGGCCAAAATTGCATGGGCCTACGAGCTGCCACTTCGGCTTGTCTTTTCGCGATTTTCGGGACCGTGCCTTCTTCGAAAGCTGTCCGGCCTCCGAATTCTCGCTAAGGTGGCCATTGGCATCGGCTCCCTGGGCTGCGGTGTCCGACGTGCCTACCTCCGTGACTTCGGCAACAATCGAGGATCAACCGCGGGATTCTTAAGCGCCAGAAGAAGCACAAGCGCCTGATTGAACTGACGATCCACGGGTGCTTCGGCCCTCGAGACTCGACTGAGGGCGTCCGGGGGAAGCAAACCAGCCGCCGCAGTCTTGAGCCGCGTTTCCTCCACCTGAATCGCAGCTGCACGCTGCCCATCAATATCCAGCCGGCTGATAATCATCTCGACACAGGATCGCAAGAGCAATCGACCCGCTTCTTCCATGGTGACTTCTCCCGCGCCTTCGCCCGGCTCACGGTCACTGCTGTACCTTGTTCCCTCGGGCGTTGCAGTCCCACTTTCGTCCGGGCTAATTGGTGCCGAGGTCTTTTTCCCCTTCCGAAGAATCGAATTAACGTCAAGGCAACGCGTGTAAGCGTGATCTTCCGCGCCACAGCACGCCTGCAGCAGGATCAGATATGTGTCCGAAAGTGCACCTTGCTTTTCTACCTCCGCGAGAACGAGAGAAGCCGTGTCCTTCAGAAACCTGAGCCCTTCAGCGGTTGATGCCAATTGGCTGCGGACCTCTTCAAGGGATGCCTCGATCTCTCCTGCGGCTCGCGCTGCATCTTCCACAGCCGGATTGCGATCTCGCTGTTTCCACGCCTGACCGTTGAGTTCCACGCACGACACCGCATCCTCTAAGCCTGGATATGCATCCAGCCCGGCAGATGGATCACGATCCGCTATGCGCAGCAGGTTCAGAGATATCTGGAGAAGTTCGGTGTGCCTTTTTCGCTCGACCTCCGCCCGGCCTTCTGCAGGGACAGCCAGGGTGTTTATCCGTGCGGCGAACAGCTGATCGAAGCGGTTTTTGAGGGAATACACCTGCGCGGCACGTCGGACATCCTCCGCCAGGCTGACCTGCAAAACGGTTCGTCGAACTTCGGCGTCTTCGCTTCGTCGTATCCGCAGCCATCTCCACCAACTGTCGACGAACTTGGCGGCGAGCATAGCTTCGACAATATTCACCGGCTTGAAGTAAGCCCAGACTTGCGCCCTGAGCGTGTCGAGATCCTCTTCCCTTTCCCCGATCGCCTCGATGACCAGCTGCTGGGAAAATAGTCCACGCCCTAGGGCGTTGAACCGCGAGTTATTCTTGCCTCGCTCCGTTTTTGGCCCTGGCGAACGGTCGGCGTTTTTTCGGTTCGCGGCGGTGACCTTCGCCGTCACGGTGCGTTTCGTCTTCATAAAAGCTCCTTCGAACGCTCGGAAGCGATTCGGGTTCCGGGGAACAGCGCGAACTTCACCCGGAGCTGCGCTCGCTCGGCCTGGTGTATTTTGGGGGGAACTTCTGTTGAAGACGAATCCGTTGAGGATGCTGCCTGGCCCTTAGTTTTAGGGGCTCATCTAGGTGGTGCGGAATGCAAGGTGCATGGTACCAGGCACGAAGGACACTCGACCAGATCACGGGAGGGCATCGGGTCGGTTGTAACGGCGCAGCGCCGAAGTCGCCGCACCCGGCTTGCGTGTTAGACCTTCGACCAGGCTACCGGGGAGCCATCGCACCAGCTTGCCGATAAGACTTGGAGGGAATTTCAACTGCAGCCTTCGTGTCTGTCGGGGATTCTACGGAATCACCGCCACGGCTTCATTCGAGTACGCGCTCTCTTGCGAATTGGTGCCGAGCGCAGTCACAACGTAGTGGTAGGTCTGGCCAGACAACACGCTGCCATCGACGTACGAAGTTCCAGGTTGTAAGGTCGAGATCCTTGCGTACGGCCCGCCTGTCTGTGCGCCACGATACACGTAGTAGCCCTGTCCGTTTCCGGCTGCCATCAACTGTCACGCCCGAAAATTCATTGTGGCGGGACTGACCGCGAGCTGTCCGGACGCGAGTCTTCCAGCCCCCGATAGACCCACCGAGATGTTCAAATTGTTTGCTGTGCTCGCGATTCGTACTCTCGGCCGATGTCGGCATGAAATCGACATCCCCCGACTCAGGGCATCGGAATTGCCGGCTGCGCCTCATCAGAATAAACGCTCCGCGCGCCGCTAGCATTCGACTGCTGTGGTCAGGCGGAGAGCGCATCGAGTTGCAGGATGGCGGTGGCGTTGTTAGTCGGGCGTAGGATCGAGGTGCAAGCCGGTTTTGACGACCGCACGTTCAAGGGATTGGTCTGCTGCAGAGTATTGCGGCGCAACCTGCACGCGGTCGAGGCATGCCCGCAGTTTCTCCGCCAGTATGCGGATATTGGGTTCGCTAAGCAGGTCGCGGTGGTTGCCCGTAACATCCTGAATCTCAATTCCTCCCGCCGCCAGTCCTCGCCAACCCAGCAGCTCATCAGTTCCATCAAGAATGCGGCGATTTACGCAGCGGAAAATGGTGAGACGTCCGGCATACACCTTTGGCCGATAAAGCGACCCAGCAATCCGGTTGATATCTTTCAAACTGCCGACGCGCTGTGGCAACGGACGGTCAACTTTTTGGAAGAGGCGGAACATCTGATCCGTAAACAAAGCAGATATCGTGTCCTTAATGTACTGCCCACCTTCTCCTGAGAAGAAGATATGATTCAGGCGATGTTTATACACTGTGAAGCGTTGCCGGACATTGAGTGAACGTTTGAATCGTTCGAGATACTGCCATTCAATAGTATCGAGTAGCCCGAGCAGCGCCACAGTTTCTCCGGAAGCGTGTAACTGCCGCCCCAGCTCAAACATCACGAGACCGCCGAACGAGTATCCCGCCAAGCAATACGGACCATGCGGCTGAACCTTTCGGATTTCGCCGAGATAATAAGCAGCCATATCTTCGATCTGGGTGAGGAAAGGTTTCCGTCCATCCAAGCCTTGCGGTTCAAGAGCAAACACCGGCTGGTCGTCTCCCAGACAATGTGCCAGAGTGCCAAAGCCGACGACCGATCCGCCCAGTCCAGATACTAAGAAAAGCGGCGAGCGCGAGCCCTGCTCTCGGATCGGAACGATTGCGGGGGAGTCAACTTCTGCGCGAACGCCTGCGATCCCCCTCTGCCGGATCAGGACCGCCAATTGCCCGACCGTACGCGCTTCAAACAGCGTGGACAGGCCTAAATCCAGCTGAAACGTTTTCTTAATCTTGCTGAACAGGCGCACCGCGATCAGGGAGTGGCCGCCCAAATCGAAAAAGTCGTCATCCAGGCCGACCTTCTCAACCCCCAACAGTTCCTGCCACCATTCAGCAAGTACATCCTCCACTCCACCGTCCGTTCTAGCCAGGCTCTTGGCGGGAGATGCCACTGGAGATTCCGCCGGCCTGTCCTCGAGACCGCCACGCACCACGATGATGTTCGGCGGCATACTGGAGGAGAGAATCTGATCGAAGGCCTTGATCCCGTCGGCCGAGGAGATCGCTTGCTCCGCCATTACGTCTGCCAAGTCGCTGTCGGTTGCGGGCGTCCACGGGCGGAACACCGGGGCGCGACTGTCAGTCCTGGCCGCCATCCGCCGCAAGGAAAACTCATCGATCTCCGCCAGAACTTGTCCCTCGGCGTCCATCAAAGTGAAGTCGAAGGTCGCAATCTCGCGTTGGGCCGTGTTGTCCTGATGGCAACGGATGTGACTGTATACCCGTGCGGCGAGCGGACGATAAAACCTAATCCGCTTATACGAAAGTGGCAGATAGAGAGCCTCCGAGTCCTCGTAGCCTTTAATGAGGTACAGCGAGGATCCGGTGGCCAGATCGAGAAGCGCCGGATGCAGAAACCAAGTCTTGAAATCAACCGAAAAGTCTTGTCCCAGCTGCAACTCCGCCAGTGCCTCACGTTCTCCGATGTGCAGGCTCTGAAGGTTTCGCCAGCGGGGGCCGAAATCGAAATACTGCTCCTGGCGGGTCCGGCGCTGATCGTCAAACGTGATGCAACGCAAAGAACAGCGCCGACGAAGGTTCGAGACATTCTGATCCGCGAGCGGGTGCTTCGGGTTCCTCCCCACCTGCCCAGACGCGTATTCGGTCCACTCCTTGTCCCTCGCCAAGATCGAAAACCGAAAGCCAGAACGTTGGCGGCGCAAACGTACGCGCACTTCCTTGGTCTCGCCGGCAGGCACCGAAAGCGGCGCCAGAAAAAACACATCTTCAAACTCAACGCCCGGCTCAAACCGATCATGGACCAGCGCCGCGGCCGCCAGCTGCAGATACCCAGTCCCCGGAACCAGAGCTTCCCCACTCTTGAACCGGTGTTCGTCGAGCAACCAGTCCTCCTCGCAGCTCAACCGTACTGAATACACGGCTTCCGACGCCGATTGGACGAGCCTGCGGCCCAAAAGCGGAGTATGACCCGCCGCATCCCGGCTGGCCATGCCCACGTCAGCCCACAAGCTCCAGCTCACAGCCATGGTCGGCTGACCGGTCTGGCTCAGTGCAAACGCATCCAGAAAAGCATTCGCGGCCGCGTAGTCGATTTGCCCAGGTGGGGGAGTCAGCGCACTGATCGAAGAAAACAACAGCCAGAAATCAAGCTTGCAGCCGCGCAACACCTCCTCCAACACCAGCGTGCCTTTGATCTTGGGCGCCAGCACTCGAGCGGCACTTTCGCTCGTCTTGATCTGCAGCGGCCCGTCCTCAATCAGGCCGGCAGCATGGATCACTCCGTTCAATTCGCCGAAACGCTGCCGGACCATACTCAGGGCTTCTTCCATCTGTCCACGGTCGGCTACGTCCGCGGCCATCGTGAGAACCTCGCTCCCCAGCGACTCCAACTCCTGCAACTTCCTGATCTTCTGTTGCACATCGCCCGTTTTCTCTGGCTGTTTGAGTAGAGCATCCCATTCCGAAGGGGGCGGGAGCGGTGTCCGCCCGGTCAGCACCAGCCGCGCATGCACAGTTCGCGCCAGGTGTTCGGCGATCACTAACCCAACGCCGCCCAACCCGCCGGTGATCCAATAGACCCCTTTCTCTTTCAGACGAGAGACCGAAGGCTGGATGCGAAGACTGGTGGGCTCGAAGCTCTCCACCCAACGTTCCGACTGCCGCGAGGCAATACAGGGATTTGCAGCTGGCAGCGCCCACTCCGCAATCACGTCACTTGCAGCTTTCCTCAAGTCTCCGATCTTCCAATCAAGATCGAGGTGGCGGCAGAGAGTGCCGGGAAATTCTTTGGGAATGACGCGGACGGGGCCGAGCAACGCGGCGCGCGCGGGTGCGAAGGTGCTTTCTCCAGAAACCGAGTTCAGCCCGTTCGAAACACACGTGATCTCCACCGCCTCCAGGTCCTGGTCGCCCAGCGCCTGGGCCAAAAAGAGCAGACTGTAGAAACTCAGGTCCAGCGTCTGATCGAGTTTCTGGCCGGTCTTTCCGTCCAGCACCGGCCACAGGTGCAGAATCTTCGCCGGCAGATGCTCGTATCTGACGATATCCGCGAGCAGTTGATCGTAGTCGTGCCGTGATCCCGGACAAACCACATACGTTCCAGTGCCGGTGCGCTTGTACCTGGCACCAACAGAGACTTGCAGCACCTCATGTCCAGCTGCCTTGAGCTGGTTGGATATCTCGGCACCCAACCCGGTCTCGTCCAGAAAGATCAACCAGCAACCTGGGGCTGACGAAGCCGTCTTCTCGAGAGCAGATCGCTGCCAAACTCGTTGCTGAAACCAGGACTCGGCCTTCGCTGCGTCCGCCACGGGAGCAGGAGCGGTTCCCTTGCCTGCCAGAAGGGTGCTCCCCGGCTCAATCCAGTAACGTTGCCGTTCGAACGGATACGTAGGAAGTGGAATCCGTTGCGGCGTCTCTCCGATGTGTAGTGCGTTCCAATCAATCGCGCATCCCGCGATCCACAGTTGTCCGGTCGTGCTGAGCAGGAATGCGGCATCAGAAACCTGTTCCTGCGGATGCCTCATGGAAGAAAACACTCGCGAGCCTTTCGGTCTGGCCGAATGCTGACGCGCCAGCGCCGTGAGCGCCTGGCCGGGACCAACCTCCAGAAACACTCGTGATGACTCGAGGAATAACTCGGCGAGACCGGCGGAGAACTGCACGGCCTGCCGCAGATGTTTCGTCCAATAACCAGGATCGGTAGCTTGGGCGGTCGTGATCCACGTGCCGGTGAGATTTGAGATATATGGCACTTTGGGCGCGTGCAGAGAGACCTGGGCCATTTCTGCGCGGAAGGCCTCCAGCATCGGGTCCATCATCGCCGAATGGAAGGCATGCGAGGTGTGCAGCCCGCGACCAACAATCCCCCGCTTTGCGAGCTCCTGGGCGTATTCCTGCACTGCCTCCGTGGGTCCGGAGACAACGCATTGCTCGGGCCCGTTCACCACCGCGAGCGACAATGCTTTGGGAATCGAGAGCGCCTCAGGACTCGCAGACACCGCCAGCATGGAACCGCGCGGCATCTCATCCATCAGACGGCCACGGATAGCGCTGACATGAAGCCCGTCCTGCAGTGAGAACACGCCCGCCAGACAGGCCGCCACGTACTCTCCAATGCTGTGGCCCATCATGGCGGCAGGCACAATGCCGTGCACGATCCACCACTGCGCCAGCGCGTATTCCACACTGAACAGCGCGGGTTGCGTGAAGTAGGTGTGGGAGAGTTTCTCCGTCGCTGCAGCAGATTCCTGCTCCGGCGGATACAACATCGCACGCAGATCGAGGCCGAGGTCTTTAATCAGTCGCTCCGCGCACAAATCCAACTGCGCGCGGAACACCGGCTCCGTCTCATACAACTCCCGCCCCATGTTCACGTACTGCGAGCCTTGCCCGGAGAACATGAAGACCACACCAGGAGCAGTGCTCGTCGCCTGGCCGGTAAACACCCGTCCGGAGTCCGCACTGCGCAGCAGCCGGCTGGCCTCCTCGTTCGTGGCAGCCACCACCGCACGCCGGTATGCGAACGCCTTCCGTCCTGCCTGGCACGTGTAGGCGACATCCTGCAGGTGCAACTCTGGGGTTTCATGCAAGTGAGTGCTGAAGTTCTGACCAGCTTGTTCCAGCGCCGATGCGGTCTTTGCTGACATCACTAGTAACTGGTAGGGCTTCTTGGTGACCGCACGCTCTCTAGTGAACGGGGTGGGCAACGCTTCTTCCAGAACCACGTGCGCGTTGGTGCCGCCAATGCCAAGCGAAGTCACTCCTCCACGTCTTGGCCCGCTCGCCGCTTTCCATTCCGCCAAACCGGTATTTACATAGAACGGGCTGCTCGCAAAATCAATCAGCGGATTTGCCTTTCGGAAGTGCAGGCTCGGCGGAATCTGCCGGTGCTTCAACGCCAGCACCGTCTTTATCAGGCCAGCCACGCCCGCTGCCGTATCCAGATGGCCGATGTTGCTCTTGAGCGATCCAATTGCGCAAAAGCCTGTACTCTGGCTGCCCTGCCGAAACGCCTGCGTGAGCGCTTTGATCTCTATTGGATCCCCAACCTTGGTCCCGGTGCCGTGCGTTTCCACGTAGGAAACATCTCGGGGTTCAACGCCTGCAACCCCCAGAGCCTCGGCAATCACTTCCGCCTGCCCATCAACGCTCGGCGCCAAATACCCCGCTTTACGCGCCCCGTCATTGTTGATCGCCGATCCCAGAATCACCGCATGGATCGTGTCGTGATCGGCCAAGGCATCTTCCAGTCTGCGCAGCACGACCATGCCGGCGCCGCTGGAAAACACCGTACCACTGGAGTCGGCGTCAAAGGCGCGGCAATGTCCGTCGCGCGACAGAATCTCGCCTTCGCGATACAGGTAGCCCCGTCCGTGCGGGAACTCGATAGTCACTCCGCCCGCCAGCGCCATATCGCATTCCTGGTTCAGCAGGCTCTGGCAAGCAAGATGCACCGCCACCAGCGAGGTCGAGCAGGCCGTCTGCACGCTGAGGCTCGGCCCTCGAAGATTCAGTTCGTAGGAAACCCGGGTCGCCAGCACGTCTTTGTCATTGCCCGTCTGCCGGATCAGAAACAGCCCAGTGCTTTCCATCAGCGTGCGGTTGGTGAGCAGATTATGAATCATGTAAGAGTTCATGCCGGAGCCGGCATAAACCCCGATCGACCCCGCAAATGTTTCCGGCACGTGCCCCGCGTTTTCCAGCGCCTCCCACGCGCACTCCAGAAAGATGCGGTGTTGCGGGTCCATAATGGCCGCGTCTTTCGGGCTGAAGCCGAAGAACCTGGCATCGAACTTATCCAGGTCCTGGAGCACCGCGCCCGACTTCACGTACTCGGGCTGAGCCAGTTCTTCTCGAGAAACTCCCGCGGCCAGCAACTCGCTGTCCGTCAACGACCGGATCGACTCCACGCCGTTCTTCAAGTTCTGCCAAAACTCGGCAATATTCCGCGCCCCGGGAAAACGCCCCGCCATGCCCACGATCGCAACCTCTGTCCCGTTCCTCTTCATGGCGTCCGCCGTTGCCGTGCCGCCAGCCGCGCTGCCGCCCGGTTCGTGGCCGACGGCTGGCCCTCTTGGCCGCCCAGGTGGCCTGCCAGCGCGCTCACGGTGGGAAATTGAAACAGATCGACCAGAGAAATTTCCCGGCCCAGTAGCTCCTGCAGCTGCATCTGAACCTCAGCGACCATCAGCGAGTGGGCCCCTAGGTCGAAGAAATTCCGCTCTAATCCCACTCGCCCCACGCCTAGCGCCTGTTTCCACGTCTGCGCAATCACCCGTTCCAACTCGTTTCGCGGTTGCTCCGCGATGGTCTCAGGCTCCTCCTCCGCCGCAGGCTTGGGCAGTGCGTTGCGATCGATCTTGCCGTTCGCCGTCAGGGGTAGCGAATCGAGCACCACAAAATTGGACGGCACCATGTGTTCCGGGAGCACTGCTGCAAGTGCAGCGCGCAGGTTGGCGATCTTTAGCTCCGCTCCGGCTTTCGAAACAACATAGGCCACCAACCGCTTATCTTCTATTATCGTGCCCTCAGGCTTGAATTCCCAGGCACCCACCACTGCCTGGGCCACACCTGCCTGGCTTTCCAACGCCGCTTCAATCTCCCCAATCTCGATGCGGAAGCCGCGCAGCTTCACCTGAAAATCCGCTCGCCCCAGGAATTCCAAATTTCCATCCGGCAGAAAGCGCGCGATATCACCAGTGCGGTACATGCGGTTTCCCGGCAGAAATGGATCATCGAGAAACCGCTCGCTCGTGAGCTCCGGTCTTTGCCAATAACCGCGGACCACGCCAGCACCGCCAATGAACAGGTCGCCCGCGTGTCCCGCAGCCACCGGTTGAAGCATGGGGTCCAGCACATACACCTGCGTATTTACAATGGGCTTTCCAATCGAAATGCTGCCAGGGTCTTCGCCGATCTGGGACGTCGTGGACCAGATCGTGGTTTCGGTTGGCCCATACATGTTGTACATTTCGCCGCGAAAAACCTGCCGCAGTTGCCGGGCTAGCGCCAACGGAAGCACCTCCCCGCCGAGCAGAAGTTTCTCCAATCGCCCCAGCGACGCCAGACCCTCCGGCACGACCGCAATCATCCGCGCCAAAGACGGCGTGCATTGCATGTGCGTAACGCCATAATTCCGGATCTCCTCCGGAATCGTCTGCGTGCCTTCGTCTCCATGAATGACAACTTGGAATCCGCGCGTCAGCGTCCAGAAAAGTTCGAGCACAGAAATGTCGAAGGAAATGCTGGTTACCGCCAGCCACACGCCGGGGGGCGGGCCGATCACCGCATCCATGCCGGTGAAAAAGTTCAAGACGTTCCGGTGCTCGATCGTCACTCCCTTGGGCCTGCCGGTGGAGCCGGAGGTGTAAATCACATAGGCAAGATTCTGCCCGCTTACTGTGGAAGCAACTGTGTCTGTACCGTTCTTCGCGACTTCGTCCGCGTCCCCGTCAATGGAAATGATGCGCTTAGCCATCTGAGGCAAGCGCACTTTCGTCCGTTCCGTCGCAAGGACGACTGGAGCTTGCGAGTCCTCCATCATCAACGCAATGCGCTGCGTCGGAAAGCTGGGATCGATTGGAACGTAGGCCCCTCCGGCTTTCAGGATCGCCAGCAACCCCACCATCATTTCCACTGAACGTTCAACCGCAATACCCGTCACAATTTCCGGTCCAACTCCAAGCTGCAGCAGGTGCCGCGCCAGTTGATTGGAGCGCTGATCGAGTTCGCGATATGTCAGGCACTGTCCTGCCGAAGCTATCGCCACCGCGTCCGGTGTGAGCTCAGCCTGCTGCTCGAACAACTGTGCCATCGTGCCCTGGCGCGGGCACCCGGTCCCGATGTCCCTGCGATCAGCCGTCTTTACGGACAACAAGCCAGTTCTCCAAAAAAAGAAATTCGATACCGGTACCCAAGAAAGTCTCGATAGCTTCTTCCGGTGTATTAACGATGGGCTGGCCCTTCACGTTGAAGCTGGTGTTGAGCACCATCTCACGGCCCGTGGTTTTGCCGACCGCCCTGAGCAGCCGGTGAAAATCCGGATTATCTGGTTCCGAAACCGTCTGCAATCGCGCCGAGCCGTTTACGTGAGTTATAGCCGGAAGCGCGGCCCGGTATTCCGGACGCACATCCACGACCGTAATCATGTACGGCATTTGCGTGCCAGGCGCAACATTGAACCAGCGGTCTGCTTGCTCAATCGAGCACGCCGGCGCAAACGGGCGGAACGCCTCGCGCATCTTGACCATCGCATTGATGCGATCCCGCATCGCCGGATGTCCAGGGTCGGCAAGAATGCTGCGGTTCCCCAGGGCCCGTGGACCGTACTCCATGCGGCTGCGATACCACGCAATCACCCGTCCCTCTGCGATCAACTTTGCTGCTTCTTCGCAAGTCCGGTCTGTAGAATCGAACCGCGTCACGGCCACCCGGCTGGAATACTTCTCGGTAGCGTGCGCAATGCGCGAATCGTCGTAGGCAGGCCCCAGCAGCGGTACCGGCATCCGCACATTGCAGATTTCTTCCGACAACGATGCCCGATATAACGCAGCGCCCAGGGCCGTGCCATCGTCTCCAGCCGCGGGTTGGATATAGACTTCGTCGAAAATACCGGAGTCGATCAGCTTGCTGTTGGCCGTGCAATTGAGCGCAACCCCACCTGCCAGCGCGATGCGCCGCAGGCCCGTTTTTTTTCCGAAGTGTCCGCAAACATGCAGGACGGTCCGGTCGAGGCACTCCTGCAATGCCGCAGCCACATCTTTGTGGTTCTGCGTGATCTCAGCTTCTGGCGCTCGCCGCGCGATCAGGTGCTCGTCCAGGTAGCGGCGGGTTGCCAGGTAATTCTCGCGTTCTTCCCGCGAGGGATTAAGCCGGAGAATCGGAATTCGAATCGCGCCATCAGCACGCAGTTCGACGGCTCCCTTAAAGAAGCTGCGGAAACGCTCTGGGTCGCCATAAGGCGCAAGCCCCATGATCTTGTATTCATCCGAGTTGAAATCGAAACCCAGGTGGAGCGTAACCAAGGAATAGAGGATGCCGATAGAATCGTTGGCTGAGATCTCCCTTACCTTAGTCAACCCGCCATCACGAAACTGGAATACGGTGAGGCTTTGAACTTCTCCCATCGCGTCATTTACCACCACCAGACACTCGTTCCATCCAGACGTGAGTGCCGCACTGGTTGCGTGCGCCAGATGATGATTGACCTGCTGAATCCGTTCTTCTGCGAACCCCGGAAAATGGCGATTGACTTGCTCGACCAGTACTGCCTTCGAGAACACTTCGCTGTACAAGCTCGCCGAGTCTGGATCGAGCGAGTACAACTGGTGGAAGGGCGAGTAGTCAAAGCCATGGGCGATCTCGCGCACATCTTCGATAGTGAGACCAGCCTCGCCCAGGCAAAACTGGATGGCGTTGATCGGAAAATCGCCGGTGTGTTTCTTGCGGCTGAAACGTTCCTGTGCCGCAGCGGCGACTATCTTACCATCGACCACCAGAGCGGCGGCAGAATCATGCCCTTGCGAGATGCGGTATTCTCGCGCTTCCAATGCCGGCCAGCGCTCCCGTTTGAAAGGAACCGACCTCTCTAACCCGCTGATTCCTAGGAAATTCATCCTGCCTCGTTCGCGAGACAATCCTGCCTCATTCGCGAGACAAGCCTAACTAAAAGGCCTCTTGCTGCCACGCGAAATCCGCTTCAACATGAAGGCGAAAACACGCCCCGAAAGGCCTTACGGCGAGCGATCTTGGGTTATGCACGCCGCATTCCAACCGTATGACAAATTTTGAAAGCCTTTGACAATGGTAACCACTGCCAATTGTGCAATATATTGCTGATTATTCTTCATTTTCTGCTATCTGCCGCTGGGCTAAGCCGAGGGGCCCTCGCGGCCCTTGATCGGCGAGAAAGCGCGACGGTGGTGTTATTCGACCAATGCGGGCACGTCCAAGAGCATGGACCTCACCTAGTCGGCAACGACACTGATCCGGCACCATTTCCAGAAGAGCCAGTCTAGCTTTCAGCACTGGATCGTGGAACAAAAGCGACGGTAGACGAAAGTCGAGAGAGTTGGGGACGCAGACTGAATGGCCACAGTGGCCCGGTATCCTTTCTCTGCTTGAATGTCTCTAAGCGACCATTGTCCTGCCGACTGAAGATCGCCATGGATTTCCTCGATCTCAGGATTACTTTCGGGGTGGGTAGACACGGCGAACTGTGTTAGGGGGAACGAAAGACCGAAACCCGTAGCTTTGAGGAAAGCCTCTTTACGAGTCCAACAGCTGAAGAAGGCTGGCAAGCGAAGATTGTGAGGCAGCGCTGCCAGGCTGGCACGCTCGCGTTCGGAGAAAAACTGCTCCGCCAGTGTTGATGTATCGACATCGAATCGGATTTTCTCGATGTCCACTCCAAGCGAATGTTCGGCGCCCACTGCGATCAAGGCCAAGCCAGCTGAATGGGAGACGTTGAAACGGAGTCGGCGGGTGTTTTGCTCCAACGACAGCTCAGGCTTACCTGTCGATTGATATTCGAAACGGATTTCCGCAGCTGGGATTTGGAGATACCGGCTCAGAAGGTCACGCAGAGCAGAACGGCAACGGGCAAAGTGCAGGCGATCTTTCTCGAAGTGAAAGTGGTGGGCGCGAGCAAGCTCGTCGGGGGAAAGAATTTTCGTACTGGAATCTGGCTCTGTTTCGTCCAACCGGACGCGCCACACATCGACATGCCCCGTGCGCAGCGCAGGCGCTGCCGGGCCTTCTCCCCATTCGTGCGATGTTCCGGAGTGCCGTCGGATGTCCAAGGCTGAGGTCGGACTTTCCTGCGGTGTGTACCACGCCGCATGCTTTAATAGTACGGCTGTGGGGAGTCAGATAGTAGTCGAATGCCAGTTTCCCTTTTCGAGCGGCCCTGGGACTCGCCGACAATTCCTGGAAACCAACATGGACGAATTGGCGCAGCTGCAAGGATGGGCACAGTCGCGAGCGAGGCAGCCATGGATCAGGAGGCCCTGCCACGAAGGTGACGGGCGATCGGACAGAATATTCCCTCTCTCCCCACGTAATCCGGGAGCCGCAGGGCCTGCTACTCCGAAGATATTCGGCCCGACTGTGCTCGCAAACCGTCAGCGCTGGTGCTGGCCCTTGCGAGTCTGCGCCCCATCGGCTTGGCTGGTACAGACTGGAACGACGCGGCCGTTGGGGCAACAAATGGCTCGCCACATCCAGTGCCTCGGGCGGCGTCGCGGTTGCCTGCATTCTGGCCGGTTCGCGCCATCGCTCGGCCCACAGGACTAGGCTCGCTGCCCCGAGTTGACGTCCGAACTTCCCGAAGAACTTCACTCCGACTGGGATCGTTGCCCTGTGTGTGAATTCTTCTGGGGTTGTGGTGGTGCTGAGGGCGCAGCGGACTCACTCCACGCGGGTATACGGCAGCCCCCCACACTGTCCCGCCCTGCTAGGAATGCGGGTCCCTAGGGAGACGGAATGACCGCTTGCACCTGGTTCGAGTACCCGCTCTCCGTCCCGCTCGTGTCGACGGCTGTCACCACGTAGTAATACGTCTGTCCGGACTGCACCGAACCGTCGACGAAGCTCGTGCCCGCGTTTGCAGAAGCCACGGAAATGTAGGGGCCGCCGGATACTCCCGCCCGGTATACGTTGTATCCCGCAACGTTCGAGCTGGAACTCGCACCCCAGGAGAGGTCGACGCCGTGCTGTATCGGGGCTACTCCATTCCCGCTCAGCGACTCCGTTGCAGGAGAATTCGCGGCGTTGCTGCCGAAAGAAAGATTGGCGGTCGCGGTACCAGAGGCCTGGGGCAAGAAGGTCACGGTGAAGGGAACCGACTGGCCGACGGCTAGGATGGTGGGAAACGAGATCCCACTGAGAACGAATTCGGCACTCGTGCTGGTGGCCGAAGAGATCGTAACCGAGGAACCGCTTGCGCTCAGCATGCCGGGCAAGGATGCAGGCGACCCTGTGCTAACACTGCCGAAATTCAAGGCTAAGGGCGACAGTGTCAACTGCCCGGCAGTGTTCCCATTTCCCGACAGGGGGATGTTGAGCTGCGGGTTCGAAGCATTCGAGAGGATTGCCAGGTTCCCAGAAATCGAGCCGGAAACGGTGGGCGCGAAGACGACGTTGAAAGTCAGGCTCTGTCCCGCTCCCAGAATCGTCGGCAGCGACAAGCCGCTCGCCGTGAATGCCGCGCTGGATGAGCCGACTTGCGAGATGGTCACACTGGCTGTTCCGGTGTTGGTTAGTGTCTCGGTTAAGGTCTGAGAAGTGCCTAACGAGAGACTTCCATAACTCAGGATTGCCGGCGCAGGCGCAATCTGGCCTGTAGCAGCTATCCCCGAGCCGGATAACGACACCATGGTGGTTGTGGCCGTGGAAGACGATCGCTTGCCATTGTGTTTCCAAGTTTGGGTCAATACGGTTACCGACACCGAGCCGCTGTCACTGCCCACCGCAGGTGGACTGAAGATAACGTTCAGACCCACGCTCTTCCCGGGAGAGAGCGTCAACGGATAGGACAGCCCACTGACCGCATAGCCCGTTCCGTTCACACCTACGTTGGAAACACTGACGCTAGCACCGCCGGTATTTGTGATACTCAGCGGTTGCGTCCCACTGCTTCCGACAAGCACGTTGCCGAAGCCTAAAGCGGACGGCGCTACTGCGATCTGTTGCGAGTATGCGGCTGATGGAAGAATACTCAGGAGAGCCAAAATAAAGAGGAAAGGAGCCCAGGGCCTTACCAAGCCGAAGCTGGTCACAGTTCACACCTATGCAGTGCGCCACGGCGCACAGCGGGGGAATGGTGGTGCTCTTTCACTCCTCAGATCGGCCCGTCGAAGCGCCAAGCTGGGGAGAACTGCTGGTGGGATTCTCACTGGGGTGGCGCGTGTTCACCAGATCACGGTGGGACAGTCTTAGAAGGGCAAGGGGACACAAGTCGGCCCTGTGCGATTTTCCGAGTGCGGCGGGTTACCTGGTCAGGAAGGGCTGGAGGGTCCTTGGGCAGTGCCGTCTGTCCTCTCCTGCTAAAAAAATTCTGCCCGGTTGTGAACGAGAAGCTGCCTCACCGTCCTACCGCTTCGGGCATCGGCGAATCCTCCGGATCAGCGTATTTGTTGTCAGGAACTATTTGACTGCCATCTACGATGAGATTGGCGTTAGCAACCGGGTCGAACTTGCCCTGTGGTACTGGACCCGAAAGCAAGAGGGCAGTCCAATCATGCGATCTCTCTGCGGAAAAGCTCCCAGCCCTCGGCAGGTTGCGGCCTTCGTTGGAATGCTTATCCGCGCTCCCTGGCAATCGCGAGACTGCTGTGGGCAGTGCACCTTGTTTTCAAAGCTGATGGATCTAGAGAGAATTTCAAACTTCAGCCAGTGTGTCTGTTGGCGACTCTACGGAATCACCGCCGCGGCTTCATTCGAGTACGCGCTCTCTTGCGAATTGGTGCCGAGCGCAGTCACAACGTAGTGGTAGGTCTGGCCAGACAACACGCTGGCATCGACGTACGAAGTTCCAGGTTGTAAGGTCGAGATCTTTGCGTACGGCCCGCCTGTCTGCGCGCCACGATACACGTAGTAGCCCTGGACGGTTGAAGCATCCGGATTCCAGCTCAGGCCCACGCTGTGCGGGGTCGCTTGTACGCCGGTCCCACCTAAGGTTTCGTTGGTCGGCGAATTGTTCGCATTACTAAGGTAAGAAACTGTACCGTTTACAGCTCCGCTTGTTTGAGGCGCGAAAGTGACCGTGAACGGCACACTTTGTCCGGCGGGAATTGTCACGGGGAAAGAGATACCAGCGATCGAAAACCCAGTTCCATTCCAACTTGCGCTCGAGACCGTGATGCTGGATGAGCCCGCGGTCAATGTTCCCGTCTGATTCTGGCTGCCGCCAACTGTCACGCCCGAAAAATTCATGGTGGCGGGACTGACCGCGAGCTGTCCGGACGCGAGTCCAGCTCCAGACAGAGCTACCGAGATGTTCGCATTGGTTGCTGTGCTGGCGATAGATAGACTGCCGCTCGTGCTGCCGGCCGATGTGGGGGTGAAATCGACGCTCAAGGTGACGCTCTGGCCAACTGCCAAGTTAACCGGGAGGGTCACTCCGGTTACGGTGAAGCCCGGGCCAGAGGCGGCGACCTGAGAAATCTGAACCGCTGCGCTCGTTCCGGCGTTGGTAAGCGCGAGTGACATTGATTTTGCACTGCCTAGCTGTACATTCCCAAAATTCAGCGTGGAATTGCTGGGGGACAGGCTTCCAGCCGGCGTCGGACTCGATGGGGAATTGCTAGCTATTTTTGTGCCCGCGCATCCCACGCTGAACAAAGTGGCCAAAGCCAAAACGGCTCTCAAGCAGTAGGCGCCGAGCGTGAGCACATCCGACCTAACACGAAGATTGCACAGGCTCATAAAGGTAGCCTCTTCTAGATCGGCTTGATCGCTGAGATGTTGGATATTTTCTTACCGTAGTCTTTCAGGGTGTACTGCCAGCTACAACGTAACCGAGGCGCGACGGCTCAACGAACAACAGGACATGTACTTATGCGGCACGCACCAAGGCGGAAGGCCTCTGTCTCAGCAAGTCGGCGACGACCACTTTGAAAGTTGCTGGTTCGTCTGGACTTCGCTTTTCCCTAACCGTCAAACAAGAACCAGTGCCGGAAGTACATTCCTGAACTAGTACTGAAAAAGTTGACGACTCGGGTGCATATTAGAAAAACTCTTCAGACCATCCCCGCGCAAAACTCCGCAGTCTCCCGGAAATACACTGGCTGTACCGACACCAAAAGCCAAAGAGGATATCGCGTCATGACTCTTTTAGGCTGCTGCATACGCCATCGTGCATCGTCCGACGATTCTTCCAACGTGTAGCACGTTGAAAACCAAACGAAGTCACCATGCCCTTCTCAGACTGTCCTAGTGTGATCTGTTGACGAAGCGGCCGTGACGGCAAAATTAAAATTCTCGGCTCGGCAATCTCGATCGTCCGGGTGCGGAACTGAAGCACCACCCATCCCCCGCAGGTGCGCCGCAGCGTACCTGCATAGGTGAGAATTGTGACCGGTTCTGGCTTGGCAAGGTATTGGGCTCGTTTCCTCCTCCTTATTATTATTATTGCTCCGGCTCTCTCAATCCACGCCGGGGCGCAGCAAATCGCGGTCGCGCCGTCCAGATTGGCGTTTGGCAACGTGATAGTCGGGAATGGTCAGACGCGAGTGTTACACGTTACCAACAAGGGAACCCGAGAGCTTGTTTTTTCAGGCGTGCACGTGAGCGGAAGGGGCTTCGCAGTCAGTGGCCTGAACTCCGGAGTGAGGCTCGCTCCAGGGCAGAGTGCCCGTTTAGACGTCACCTTCACTCCATCTGCGGTCGGTGCTGACCGCGGGTCAGTAAGTATTTCGACGCAAGTGTGGGGCTACCACAAGTGGAAGGCGTCCTCGACTGTGGCCCTGTCAGGTTCGGGGATTCCCCGCGCAAAGGAAGAGGGTATGATCGTGCCCTCGCCCGCGATCCTGAGTTTTGGAAGTCTGACAGCAGGCGGGTCCAAGACGTTGACGGAGACCCTGACGAATAACGGGAAAACGAGTGTCACGGTGTCGAAGGCCTCCGTGTCCAACAGGGCGTTCACGTTGAGCGGCCTGGTACTGCCCGTGAGCCTGAACGCGGGGCACAGCCTGACCTTCAGCGTCGCATTTGCGCCTACCATTTCCGGGACAAGTTCCGGCACTCTCTCGGTGAACTCGAATGCTTCCAACCCGCAGCTGCACATCGCGCTGTCGGGAAGCGAGACGGCGGTTGGGCAGTTCAGCGTGGCACCGGCGACATTGAACTTCGGTAGCGTAAGGGCGGGATCGAGAGCCTCCTTGAAGGGGATTCTGAGCGCGACCAGCTCCTCGGTCACAGTCTCTTCGATCACCACAACGAGCGCAGAGTTTGCAGTTAGTGGCATCTCGATGCCCCTGACAGTTCCTGCTGGGCAGTCGGTTCCCTTCACCGTGACCTTTTCGCCGCAGTCCTCCGGCGCGGCGGCCGCCAGGCTTGCTTTCCTGAGCAACGCAGGGAATTCTCTCGCGACAGAATCGCTGAGCGGAAGTGGAGTGGCCACAGTTCCGCACAGCGTTACCCTCTCCTGGGCGGCGAGCAGCAGCGCGGGAGTCGCGGGTTACAACGTGTACCGATCGACGGTATCGGGCAGATCGTACGCGCGGATCACATCTTCTCCCGATGGCAATTTGAGCTACACAGACAGTACGGTGAGTGCGGGGCAGTCGTACTTCTATGTAGTAACAGCGGTAGATCGGACGGGCGCTGAGAGCACGTATTCGAATCAGGCACAAGCGGTCGTTCCTACGCCGTAAAGGACCATTGGTTCGCATCCGAATTCATAGACAGTGGGCAACAAGCATCGGCTTTGTTTACTCCGTGACGTCGCATGGGGTATCAGACACCCTAAAGCGTCGACTATGTCGTCCAGCCCCGTCGATTTTTTTTGGCCTCCCTTATAGGTCAACTTACAGCGGCCAAGAAAGCGGATGCGGCCGGTGAAGACTCGGCCGTTGTATACGTTGTAGGCGGGAAGGTCGGGCGAGTTGATGTGATTGTTGACGTCGATTCAGTTTTTACGGCCCGTCACGTTTGAATCCACCACGGATGGCCCAGTAATAACACTCCGGCCGGCTTCCTCATGGGAGGTGTTAGCTCAATCGCTAGCTCGGCGTGGCTTTCCCTCCTGCCTTCTAGCCCAATACCACAGTGCGAGTTCGACCCGATTGCTTACGCCAATCTTGTCGTAGATTTTTCCAAGATGATTCCTGACGACGTGTTCGCCGATCCGGAGTTCCTTGGCGATTTCTTTGTTTTTCAATCCTTGGGCTACTAGCTCGATAACTCGGAGCTGTCGTCGGCTGGGAAGCCGCGTTCCGTAGCGATCGACCAGGCGTTTGCGGGCGGACAATTTCCCCTCCTCAGAGTGGTCCGTATGGGGGAGGGTGCAGGATAGCTTGACTTAGTTCTGAAGGGCGGTCAACCCCGAAATGAATCAGACAGCCCCCCAGCGAAGCCGATTTGAGGGGGGAGCTTCAAAAGACCTTTGACTGCTATTGCAAAAGTAATCATTCGAAAAACGAGTTGAGCGCGTGGACAGGCATCGGGGCATAGCCGAAAGCTTGCACCCATCCCTTTTTACTTCAGAAAACCGCATCTTCCTCGTCCAAATAACTGGACACGCGGCTGGCCATCGAGCCAGGCGCGGACCCTTAGCCGCGTCTTGGTTTTCTCGTCAAGCTGTCGAATCGTTAATGTCGCCATCCTGTCAATGCTATTACTGCTAGCTACGAATGCAAAGAGCCGCGCGCGTGTCCGATACTAGCATCTCACGTTCATTCACCGAAGGGGATCAAGGTGGCTCATCGCGCCCAGGGGTTAACGATGGTAATCGAAACATCCTCAAAGTGCGCCGTGTTGCGAGTTGCTCGCGCGGCATCGTGAGCAAGGGCCATGCCGGTAATCATGGTGTCGCGCAGGTCACCGGGCCGGCCCCTCTTTTGTCTATCGCATCCGGGACTCGACAGCCCGTAGCGGGAACCCCCATGTTCGGCTCGCCAACAGGCCTTAACGGTGTGCTCCAAGCGATCCAAGTACCGACGCCGAACGACTGCCGGAACGGCACCCAGGATGCCACCCTGCGTGCGCTCCGCCTGGCATGAAGCCTCTCTTTCCGTTCATGGCTTTCCCTCCCGGCCCGAATCAGAACTATCTACATATCGTAGAACGATATATATTCTGAATAAGATCGCATTTGAGCCGAGGCGTTCTTTCCTTCAGGACAGACGCGAATGAACAATACCCCATTCATCCCATGCATGAGTCCTCGTTGACGCAGCTGCGTTGGGTCATAGTCATCCTTTTACCCTCGACCAAGACGATATCTAAAGTAGAAACCAAATAGATTGGGTCAGCCTTTGTTACCTCACCCATCAGGGCACGCGCCACAACAGCCGCCCGGTAGAGGACTCATAGCACGCCACCGTCTGGGGTGTGTAGCTAGCCAGCCAGCACGCAGCCTGGCTCATCGCATCCGCTATGTCGTCATAGCGGCCTGCCGGGAACATCGTGATTTGTTCGACCAAAGGTTCGGTCCACGATGCTCTACGGTCTACGTACCAGTCTCCCGCCTGCCATTCGGGAGCAGCGGCGAACATGCGCGCAACCTTCCCGCCCTTAGGGTTGATGGCGACCACCCCCGGAATGTTGGCCCTGAGACGCTCAACAACTGCCGGCCCGTTTGCTTTGTCCTCGACCAGCACCGCGCGGATTGGCCTGTGTTTCTCTCGCAGCCGCCTGATCTCCGATTCCGTTGCGGTTGCGTCGAGGTGCTCATTTACCACGTCCAGAACGAACCGCTTCCGTCCTTTGACGCCAATAACGAGGATGGCCGTGTAGTCTGACGTCGCCAGGTCCTTAAACGCACAGTCGACCGAAATCACCTTCAAGTCGAAGCTCTCCGGTAACCTTTCGTCTGGTTGGCCAGTCTTGGGGTCAATGCCACCGAAGTAACGAGCGTCGCTGCGCTTGATGATGTTCCCTTCTGCCGGTGCTGGCCTTTGCTGGTACTGACCGGCGAAAACCATCCGACAGGACTTTTTCTCCTTCACTACATCCGGAGTGAAGCGCTCCGGCATCAGGATCTCTCCAGCCTTACGGCAAACGACCCTCCCTGAGATTGGAAAGACCCAGGTCTCGTCCTCCTCCGCTTCGAGCGGCATGCGTATGTGCGTCCACACACCAGGCTCCTGCTCGAGCAAGTATCCTGTCGGATCCTGCTGGTGGAGGCGCTGCATCACCAAGATGATCGCGCCCGAGGCAGGGTCGTTTAGCCGGCTGCGCAGGGTCGTATCGATCCAATTGTTCGCGCTCGTCCGCTGGGCATCGCTTAGCGCTTGATCGGCGCTGACGGGATCGTCGAGAATCGCGGTGTCACAGCCGCGCCCCATCACCGTGGCGCCCACGCTCGTCGCGATCATTTGACCGCCTCGGTTGTTCATGAATTGTCCAACTTGGTTGCGACCTCCCGAGAGTTGAAACCTTTCACCCCAAAATCCCTGAAACCATTCGCTCTGCAGCAAATTCCGCCGCCTTATCGAGTGTTCGCTGCTCAGATCCCCGCTGTAACTGGCTGTGAGGAAGTGGTGCCACGGCTCGGTGAGCCACACCCACACCGGATAGATAATGGTGACGAGCGTCGATTTGAGAGTGCGCGGCGGGACGTTGATGGTCAGCCTCCGCAATGCGCGCCGCTTCACGAGCAACAGGTGCTCGCACAAGTAGTCATAGTGCCATGACCAGATTAGCAGCCGGCCTGGATAAAGAACGCGCCACGATTCTTTCGCAAAGCCAGCGAGATCGTATGCCAAGCCTTCCGCCACCAGTGGGCGCAGCGCACCCGCGAGCTCGAGCAGAGGTGAGCCTTCTGGAATGCTAGAGTTAGTGTTCATCTTCCCCCTCTCTCCCTATTTGGTAAATCCGTCTTTCCCTCGGTCTGCGGTGTCTTTTCTCCTTGTGGCGCGGAATTGGGGCCGAGGACCTCGATCACATACTTGGCCAAGCTCAGCGCCTCCTCCGGGGCCATCATCGAACCGTTGGTCGTCGCGTCGCCCACATTCGTATCGTCAATAGGTCTGGGGACGGAATTCGTGTACCGTAGCAACAGAGCATAGATGTTCACCTTGAATCCAGTTTCGGTTTTCGGGTCTTTTGCGATGCCGACAAGTTCCGCCACCGGATCGCAGCCAAGCGCAGCGAGTTTCTCGCGCAGCGCGACTGTGGCTCGGTTTGGCGTACCCTTCACGCGGCCCCCCGTCTTCGGAAGGCCCGGAGGCCTTCCCCCATTGCCAACTCGTGGCGCGCTCATGAGACAACTCCAGTCTGTAGGTGTGGAGGTCGGCGAGCCATTCCCGATCCGGTCTCTCTTAGGGTTGATCTACGAAAGAATGGGCAGCGCAACGAAGGCGGACGTGGGCAGCTTAGAGGCGGGCTCCCGCCGGGCAAGCCAAAGCCAACGGCAATAAACTGCTTTTCGTCTTCGGGAAATGGCGAGAGACTGCCGAGAGCAGACATACGGCCTCCGATAGCATTACAATTCGGTGGCCCTATGCTTCGGCTTCCCGCCTCGCATTGGGGTTGCCAAATCCGCCCCAAGCACCGCTTGAGGGAATTTGGCAGCTGGCGCCTTGCGTCAAGGATTACCCACCATCCCGGTGAGTAAGCTTCTCAGCAGTTCACGGCAACGCTTCCCGCGTTGCTGGGCGCTTTTTGCACAGTACACCATGCTATGGAGCCTGCAAACGGAAATTCTTTTTGGCTTGAACAGGAACCTCGGAAGTAACTGGATCAGGCGCGAGCGTATCCCTGCGGGGCGCGCTGCAGCCAAGTCAGATCGCAACGGAAGCAGGTTGCCGACTAACGCGTCACCATCGCGATGAACATTTTTCTAGGCAAGCCTGCGCCGGGAGTTGGAACAAGCCAGAACACGCCGCCCACTGCACCCTCTAGCCCCAGCTTCGCGGTTCCCGGAAAAACGTAACCACTAAAAGTAAAAGGACTTCTTGGCTTCGTTTCGTATTCTGCGGGTCCAGCTCAAGCTAGATTGAGGTCGAGTTTTTGCTTAAGGCGGGACTGCGCGGTCCGCAATCCAGATATGGGGTTCGCGTTTCCTCTGCCCGATAATTCCTTCAGACAAGACTCCACGACTTCCGCGCGACAGCCCATTCGATCTAATCAGATGAAGACTTAACTCCGAGCCGGCCAATCAGTCGTTCGAGGAACTTCGCACCCTGCTTCTTGTAGGAATCTGATCCTGCGAGGAGAAAAGCCTCGCAAATTCTGGCCACACTCTGACCCTCCCGTGCCGCAATGGCTTCAACGTCTCGTTTCAGGCTCGAACTCACCCTGAAAGTCAAACGAGTATCTTTTTTCATTTTGCGAAATCTTAGCACTCGGCCCTTTCAAGAAGTTCCGCAAAAATCTCGTTGACCCATATCGAGCAATATGTCATCCTTAAGTCATCCTTTTATCATCCATTGGGATGACATACCTTGGAACGGAGGGTGTATGAGAAACAAGACCAGCCTCGCCAAAGAGAACGTGACCATCGCCAAGAACAGATGGCCTGGGCGCATAAGCAGATCGTCGATCAAGGGATTAAGGAGCTTGACAGCGAGCTATCACTTCTCCATCGCGACCGGAGACTTGATGTGGCTAGACGGCCATTGGTACGTGACTCATACGGGCCTTTTGCGACTGGCTGCTCGTCGGCGCTGCAAGGGAATTCAGGTTCAGCCGAGTCCGGAATTCTCTGACGCAACAAATGCTCGATATGCATTCAAGGCGACTGTTTATAAATCACGGTTTTGCCAAGGGTTCGTCGGGCACGGCGATGCTGACCCCTCCAATGTTTCTGCGCTGGTTCACGGTGCCGAAATGCGCGTCGCCGAAACCCGGGCCGTCAATCGGGCAATCCGCAAGGCCTACGGCATCGGCATCTGCTCGATCGAGGAAATCGGATCTTTTGCCGAGCTGCAGTTCTCTCGGGAGGCGAAGAAGCTACCGCCGCAGCCAGCCAACGGTAACTACGGCGAACCCAAAGTCCGCGACCGCCTCTGCCAGATCATTCGCCAGCACCAGCTCGATGCCACCTTGGTGAAGTCCTACGCCACTGACTTTTGCGGCGTTAAAACCCTCCGCGAAGCTACCCGAGCGCAGGTCGAGAACTTCGTCGTGTACCTGGCCGACTGGGCCGAGAAGGATCGCAATGCCCTTCTTTGTCAGCTCAACAGCTACCTACCCCGCGGAGAAAACAGGGACGGTGCCGCATGAAACGCCGAATCCAAGGCCTGAGTGAGACAACTCAGCCCGCGGCTCATACTGTGCCCGATGGCGTGTTCCTCGTCCGCGTCGACCGCGCCCAGTACCGCTGGCATCCAGCAAAGCCCTTCTATATCCTGCGCCTCTCCATCCTCGAACCGAACGAACTGGCCGGACGGGTGATCTCCGGGCGCGTGTACTGCACTGCCAAGGCCCTGTGGAAACTCGGCTGGTTCTTGCGCGATTTTTTCTACGACGCGGACCTGCTCGGACGCGATGAAGTCGACGAGAAGGCTCTCTCCGGATTGCGCGGCGTGGTGAAGATCAGCCATACGACGGTCAACGGCACAGCCCTGCTTAACCTCGACGGGTTCGCTCCCGCCAGCCAGTGGGCAGAACTCTCTTCGGCTTGCAGCTCGAAGAAAAACAGGATCTGAGGTAGCCTGATGACCTACAGCTACACCCAGATCAGCCAGTACCTAAACTGCCCACGCCGCTACCGGTATCGCTACTTGGACGGCTGGAGAGAAAAAGACAGTCGAGCCGCCATGGTGTTCGGCCGCGCCTTCGAGCAGGCCCTATCCGCCTACTTCCGCAGAGACGACCCCGGAGCAGTGCTGTTTCGCGAATGGGCTACCCAGAAGGACTGTAAGCTCGAGTATTCGAACGGGACAACGTGGGACCGCATGCTGCAGCAAGGCATTCAGTTGCTCGAGCGCTTTGCCCAGGATGACCGCATCCGCGTTCGTCAGCCCCGAAAGAACCTGCAGATCAAGTTCACGCGATCGTTGGCGAACGGTAATGACTTCGTTGCCTACATTGACGCGATCGGACTGCTGGACGGTACGCGTTCCCTGATCGAATGGAAGACCACTTCCAGCCGGTACCCGGAAGAACCACAGGGACTGCTGATGCTGGATCCGCAGTTGGTTTGCTACAGCTGGATCACTGGCATCGCCGATGTCGCCCAGGTCGTTTTCGTCCGCAAGCGGCTGGTCGAGATCCAGTACTTCCGTACCACCATCACCGAGGAGCAACGCGACGAATTCGGCCGGCTGGTCGACGATACCATCCGACGGATCGAATCGGCGCAGTTCCTGCCGCACAGCGGCGTCCGGTTTCCTCAGAATCCCTGCACCAGTTGCCCGTATGTCGGCCTCTGTCTGGGACAACCGGAAATGGTCGATGCCACTCTGGTCCGCCGTCCGGGAGACGATCTTGGTTTGTTTGACGAGCTTACGTACTAGCAATCCGCCTATGTTGCCGAAGCTGAACAAGAAGCGCGCATTGTTCGTGCTAACGAAGATCGACGAGATCCTGGCGTGGGAGCAGGGGAGACAGGCTGAGCGCGACACAAGGTTTGTGGAACTGGGAAGGTATCTGTGCGAGGTACGGGCGGGGCAGTACTGGAGGATAGAGAACCTGAAGTCGTTTGATGAGTTCCTGGAACGGCGGTTCCCGGAATCGAGAAGGAAGGCCTATTACCTGATGTCCATACACGAGCACCTGCCACCACAGGCAAGGAAAGATCTGAAGGAAATTGGCTGGACGAAAGGAAGGGAGTTGGCGAAGCTGGCGCGGGCGGAGGGTCAGCGCTTCGTTTGTGCACCCTGGGTGCACAAAGCCCGATCAATGCCGAGGGAAGAGTTCGCGCGAGAGGTGGAAAAGGAACTGACGGGGCGGGACTCAGAACCGCACGAGATCATCTATTTCAAGATCTACAGAAGCCAGATCCCGATCATTGAGCAGGCGCTCGAAACTGCCGGCCTGATGTTGGGGACGGACAAATCGCGCGGCTACTGTCTGGAGATGATCTGCGCCGACTTCCTGGCAGGGGCAAACCTCGGCGACCAAAATCCAGAGACGTTGCTTTACTCAATGACGCGGTTCTTCAAGTTCTTGCCCGGCGAACAGCAGCAGGTTTTCCTCGAAAACCTGCGTGAGAAGGCGTCATGAGAATGATTCGTCCAAAATCCTGTCGCTTTGCGGCTGGACCCTTCGTCATACGCGCGAGTTCACAGTCACAGTCGATAACGTCGAGTGGAATTGAGAGTAATGAAGCCCGCTCGCACCGGCAGTTCCCCAAAAGGGCGCCTCTAGTTTTGCGATTGGCCGGCCTGCACCCTTGGCAGGGGCCAGCCTCGGCAACCAGAATCCAGAGACGTTTCTGTACTCGATGACGCGATTCTTCCGATTCTTGCCCGGCGAACACCAGCGGGGTTTCCTTGAAAACCTGCGGGAGAACGCGTCGTGGAAATGATTCGTCCAAAACCCGCTAAGTTGCGGCTGGATCCCTTGTCGTACGAAAGTCTGCGCCAGCAGATCCTGCGTCGCGACAGCTGGAGGTGTCAATCCTGTGGCACGATGTCGAATCTTGAGGTCCATCACAGGCAGTTCCGCACCCATTCGGGAGCCGACTCAGAGGAGAACTTAATCACGCTCTGCGCGACGTGCCACGCCAGAGTGCATGGCCGCTAAGACCATAAACGGGTTGCCTGGTCGTATTATCCCCCGCCGCGCCACGATGGAACTCGATTAGGTCGCGGATGTTTCATCGCTGGGCTCCTTGCGGGACCGCCTGGCGGCGCGGATGTCCTTTGACATGTGTATCGTGTATTGATACACCTGCCCGGCCAACATGAATGCGCCAGGGTACGCCCTGCACCCACTCAAGGGCGACCTGGAGGGGCACTCTGCCGTGCGGGTGAGCGGGAACTGGCTGTTCATGTTTGCGTTCGAGGGCGCGGACGCGATTCTCATCGATTACCAGGAGTACCACTAGGAGCTAAGCATGCTTTTCAATCCAATTCGGCCGCGTCACCCTGAGGCGCGTGGCCGCCTCCTTCACAGTCATGTCGCCCAGGTAATCCTTCAGGACCTTGCCGGGATGGGATTCTCTCCCGGATTCTCAACGGCCACGCCGGATGAGCGTGCGGCTTGCCGAGGCGATGCCGTACACGTCTCCCGAGTTTTGGCTGAAGATGCAGCTCAATTACGATCTTTCGAAGGCTAAGAAAAGCAGGCAGCCCAAAATCAAACCGTTTCCGGCCCGGCCGCAAAAGGAGCTTGCCTCAGCCAGGATATGACATCCTCGCCGAGGATGGCCAGCACTTCGGAGGTTCATCACCGAGAATTTCGCAGTCACTCCGGTGACGATTCTGAGCTGAACCTGATTACCTTGTGTGCGTCGTGCCATCGGCTTGTGCACGAACGCATTCAGAACGATGCTGGAACGCGGCACGATCAGGGTCTTGAACACCGACCTGTGGCACAAAAAGAAGAAGCCAACGGCGTGAGCCATTGGCCTCGGAATAGACGTGAATTCGCGCAACTACCGGCACTCGCCCGAGCTCAGGTTCTAGCCCGAAGCCGACGAACCCCATGCCATTGTTAATGGGTGTGTTCTTGGCACCGGCGGGCGCCGACAGTTGTTGCTTGCGTTAACTTTTTGTCTTCCGCGTTGATGTAACATTCCGATACACGTTGTAGCTAACAACGGCCACTTCTGGAACGGGCACGGGCGGCTGCTAGATTAACGTAACGCTATGATTAACTGGTCCGCCAACGACAAAGGAGACGATCAATATTACGAGCGCAGTGAGACCGATCGCTAATGAATGGGATCGGCTGCTTCGAGCGCGCCAGCGCCATCGGCATCGAGCGCCACGACGATCGTGTCAGCGGGTTCGATGGGGTCATTCACAACGAGCGCCCACCCAGCAGCCCGCAGGATCGATCGTCGGATGGCGGCGATGCCAAGGCTGGCAGCAGACACCAGCATGAGCAATAGCAGACCCGCCGCCCATTGCTGCCGACGAGCAATCATGTTTTCGCTTGATACTTGATGGCAGGTTAGAGCCGAGATAGGCCTCGGGCTTGATCTCTTCCAGCCTGATAATTGGGGCGCGTTCTAATGCGTTCCAAGCGGGGCTTCCGCTGGATGCGGGGGCATCGATTATCGAAAGTGCACCGTTTTGACCCAGGACGTCGGTAATCCGACGCGCTGCTACAAGACAGCCAGTCCTGTCGCGCGAGCACCACTCAAAACGACCAGCGGGCGGGTTCTCTCGATGGTCTTTCGTCACCGCCTTAGCAAGCGGTGGAAACTTAAGCGAACTGGGACGTACCAAATGTCAGGCCAACAGGATGAGATAGAACGCAAGGCACAATGGGGGCGAGACAAATTCAACTGCGAGAGGATTGAAGCCCGTGCCTACACGCCGGGGTCTCATCGTGCTTGAGAGCCTGCCTCCGGTTTTCCTATGCCGCTTGTGCCGCTTGCGTCTTCAAACCCATGGGCACCTCCTGGCTGCGAAAGAGGACAAGCGCACGTAGCTCGGAAGCCGTACAAATCAGAAAGAACAGCACGCTGGCTTCGAACAAATTCCGCTGCGTGAGGTTGATCGAAATGAACATTCTGGTGGCGAGGCTAAAGTGCGCCACCGCCCCGCATAGGGCTGCGATCCAACCAATGTAATAAGTGACCCTTCCAGCCAACTGCAGACGAGCGAGATGGTCCATGGTAATGCCTCCTTCGGCTATTAAAATTGTAAGTGTCGGGCCTCTTTTTCAAATGGTACGTTGCCGTCAGCTCGACAGGTGAACAATTTTCCAGTCATGAGAGCGTAGGAGATGCCGTTCCCTGTAATTGGCTAGCTGACAAGTTTGGGAACCACCTCGGCCCGTCATAGCCCTGTGGGCAAGTTATATTTTCAGGGTACCGGTCGTTGTTGGATTGAATCAGTCGTGGCGAGGCCCGGCCGTACAGAAATTAGGATCTACATCGATTGCGGCAGGGCAACGTAAAGATTCGAATGACATTCTTGGCAACTGCAAGCGGAATGACGGCCAGCGCGAAAAACACCTTCGCGATTAGAAGGCAAGTAAAGGTGCCCTCAAAAACGAGACTTGTCACAAAGAGCACCATACTTCAGCGAATTCCGCTACACCCCCTTCTACTACGATCGTCGTAGCCCGCGTAGGCCTGCGCGAGCACGATGTCGATCTTCGCCTTAAACTCATGAGCTTTAACAACTGTACTCCGATGGCTTATAGTGGAAGTTACGAAATCGGGTGACGCACGATGTCGAACAATAATTTCTGAAGTTCCTCAATTTCAACGCGGACCCCACCTCGGCCTCTCCACCATTGGTCGGGATCGAAATCCGGGAAGCGCGTGGACACGGTGTGAACCATGACTCGCGTCTGATGACCCTTCAGAGAACGATGAAGCACTCGGCGGAGACGCCGCGAGTGACCCAGATTACTTACAACGATGACTGAGCGGAACCCTTGTCGGTTGCACCAGTCAGCAATCACCTGACCTTCCTCCTCAGTGCCTGCTACAGATCCCGGAATCTGGTCGATAGTCTCGACGCCAAGCGACCTGAGTTGCCGAACCGATCGAGCGGTTTCATCTTCGTAGGGAATTCCGCGGCGGAGGAACTCGCGGCCTGCAGGGTCTGGAGAGCTGGTGAAAATCGCGACTCCTGTGGCCGCACCGCTGTGAACGAGGTCGGCTGCTTCGAGCGCCCCAGCGCCGTCCGCATCAAGCGCCACGACGATGGTGTCGGCGGGTTCGATCGGATCATTAGCGACCAACGCCCATCCAGCCGCGCGCAGAATTGCTCGACTAATGGTGGGTATACCGACCGCGACCTCACCAACGAGAATGACGAGCAGCCAGATTCCAGCCCATAATCGTCCGCTAGTAATCATCTTCTGCATGATACGGGATAGCGTTGTAATGGACGGCAAAATCGTCTGCCTAGACGCACGTGGTCAGTTCCGATTTAACGACCTTTCTCAAAGGGATGTGATCACGAAAATAATGCGTTTGGCGGCTGGCATCAAGTTGGAATCTGGGACGTGATCCACTTCGCGCTTTTGAATTGGCTCTGGTTGGTGGTCAGCATCGGTCTAGACTGTGGTGAATAGTTGCTGCGTGCGAGCAGTTTTTGGGGCGCAAAAACAGGTCCGGACCCTACCGATCGTCTGATGACCCCTCAAGTGAAAGTTGCGCAGGCGGCGCCAATAACGAGGGGAGGTGGGCGTTAGCTCGTCTGCGATCTCGTCAGAGAGCTATACTTCCGTTTCTTCCCCCGATCTGCACATCGGCGTTCCTGGCGAATGGAGAAGACTGGTGCGAAGCGCTCGTGACCTGCTTGCGTTGACACTTGGCATCGCGCTGCTCGCGATCGGCACTGTATTTCTTACCCGCTACAGCACGCAGCAAAGGAAGCCTCACAGGGTCATCTTAACTTGGCATTCGCCAATTCCTAACAATGGAGTACCCATAGCAGGGTACAACGTGTACCGCAGTACGATCAGCGGGGGCCCCTATGTAAACGTTGGATCCCGAGTCTCCGACGTGAACTACATCGACACCCTCGTGAACAGCAAGCAAACGTATTTCTATGTCGTCACTGCTGTGGACCAGTCCAACCAAGCTCTTCCAGCCCGTCACTGTATGTAGAAGATAGATCTGTCACGCCGCCCGCAACAGGCAGCACGTACAATAATCGTCGCCGCTTCCCCGCAGCAGGGTTGGTCGGCTCCAGGACGCGAACAATTAACTGCCGTGATCCTTGAAAGACTGAGATTACAGGATAACTTTTTACCCCATTACTATCAATTGTGGGGCTCCCGACGGCCAGCGAATATGGGGAGGTACTCTGGGCACGTAGCGAGGGAACGTGTACTCCCAGGAGCCACAACGAACTCACGGCAACGAGCAAGCACCGGAAGAGGCTTAACGTGTGTCTCCATCTGACGCTGATCGTCATCGGCGACGGCGCTGGCCGCAAAAGGACGTCACGGACAACCTCGAGGGATATCCAATACAATAAGGTTCGCTTACTAGTCCTGTAGAAACGTCACTTTTCACGCGGAAATCTTTTTCTCGTCAATGTATGAACTTGTATTTTTGTTAAACTGGCTTACTGAAGTAAATGAGTCCAGCGGGAGGAGGACGCTTAACCGCTCAAATCTACACCAAAGTACATGTCAAGATTGGTCATAGGTATTGCCAGCAAACGTGACAAGGTTCGAGATTATAACTCGCAACACCCAGCCGATCATGGGAACTAGCGCGATTAAAGCCTTAGTCCTCGTCACTAATAAACCACGTTCCACACTCGCTCCCCGATGTCTAAGCCTGGCACTGCCCTCATCAAGCCCGTCACTAAGCGCACGGAGTCTTGGGTTTAGACGATAACGGAGTTACTAATCGTCAATACGCAGTACAGACATGAATGCAGGGAGCCTATCGGCGAGCCAAAGGCCAGACCTTCACAGTACCAGCTTGTGACAGTAGAAGGCTTCGGCGTAGCCGCTAGGGGCGTTGCATTCCATCCCGCGCAATCGCATGAGGGAAAAAAATGTGTCCGCCTGGAACCAGTGCTTCGTGTGCTGTGATGGAAAGGACTGCATAAGGTAGTCCACTTTTCTGCGACACACATCGGATTCGAGTGGCACAAACACGCAGGGCTGTCCAAGGTCACCGTCGTACTTCGGAATCTCGTACTCCAGAATCAGATGGTCCCGGAAGGTATTCCACGTCAATTCTGCAAGCAAGCGATGGTCCTGGTGCGCGTCCTTGCGATTATGAGTAAAAATGAGGTCCGGGAAGAACTCCTTTTTCAGCTCCTCAAAAACAGTTTTGACCTCAGAACCGACAAAAGGCATGAAGCCATCCTGGAATGCCTTAAGTAAAGGCCCCTGGATAGTATTACTGCCCACAAAAAGCGTCGTGGCGCGTTCGGCCTCCGCCGCCCGGACGCCAATGGCACTGAACACAACCCAACGGAACACGCAATCCGGAAATTGCTGGACAAGGCGGAGGATTGTTCCGCCACAACCAATTTCAATGTCGTCGGAATGAGCGCCTAGGCACAAAATCTGAAGGGGAGAGCCACTTCCATTTCCCAGACTCAAAAGACGCATGGAGTCTCACTTAGCTCTGAAGTTTCGTGCTTGCCATTACCATTGACCTTCCAGACTTCCCAAGGGGCAACGCCACCGGCGTATAATCCCTCCAAGTACTGTTTGTCCTTAAAAGTGTCCATGCTTGCCCAGAAGCCATCATAGGAGTAGCCAATCAATTCCCGTTCCTTGATCAGTCTGTGGAAGGGCTCGCCTACAAGCTCTTCTCTCCCGTGTATATAATCGAAAATATCTTTCCTGAAGACGAAGAAACCTCCATTAATTCGCAGATTACCATTGTTGATAGCCTGAATTGCCGACACTAGGCTACCGTTCCCTTCCTGCAATGAGACCAAGTGATAACTAAGACTCGGTCGGACACAGAGAAAGCTCGCGATTTTTCCATGTTCTCGAAAATGTTGGAGTTGTTCCGGAAGTGGTAAGTCCGTGAGGCCATCACTATAGTTGGCCAAGAACTCCTCTTCTCCAGCGAGGTATTTCGCCACCGCCCTGAGGCGTTGGCCGATGTTCGAACCGATTCCGGTGTCTGCGAAAGTAATGCGCCAGTCATGGATATCGCTGTTATACAGCTCCAGCCTTTTCCCACCACCAGACAAGACAAAATCATTGGACGCGCACTCGTTGTAATTAAGGAAGTAGTTCTTGATAGCATCCGCTCGATAGCCCAGGCACAAAATGAAGTCTTTGTGCCCGTAATGGGCATAATATTTCATAACATGCCACAGGATTGGTCGGTATCCGATTTGCACCATAGGCTTAGGAATATCTTCGGCATCTCGGATGCGCAGTCCCAATCCACCACAAAAAAGTACGACCTTCATAACAGGCTCCTTGATCTATGTCGAACCCACTTACGTGAGCAGCAAACTAACGTCCGCAACGTTTCGCAACTAACCCCTCACCCCTGGCGGTGGGCAATAAGACGGACACGATAAGCCGGAAATTCATCCCATGTGCGTAGCGTCTTACCACTTACTTAAATGGTTCTTCTGTAAAGAAAGAAGCACTGAGCACTCACGGCGTGAGAAGCTTGTATATCCATGTGCAATTGCAATTGTCAATATCGCTGTTGAACAGGGGGGGTAGCCGCCTGCGCCTCGGGAAAAGACCGAATTATTTGCGACTCACTCGCTGTAATTGAGCAAGTTGTTCTTTATACCGCCAGCGCGGTATCCCAGACAAAGAATGACATCCTTGTGCCAAAGCGGCCTGACACGCAGAATTCTGGTTGTTACTACCAGGCGGCAAATCTTGTAAACCCGTAATCAACATTCCTGATATTTCTATGCCGGAACCAACTGCTGATGCCAGATCTTCTCCCCAGCCAGAAACCAATACCGGGACTGCCGTTTGAGTATGTTCCATCGCTGGCTTGCAATATCGGGGCGTCATTAATATAAGCCGTAATGAGAGTGCCCACGATTCTGGCTTTGACCAAATCTCCGTCTGAAATACTATATTCCGGTCCTTTTTTCCTAGCGAGATAGGTAAATCTACCCAATGAGCCATCCCACCGCACGATGGATGCGTATGCCTGCGCACCAGCCATACATCGAAAGAGAACCTCGTATCCGGTTGCATTGTGTGCGGTGAGAGAGCTGCGGAGACGCAATTCCACTTCTTCAAACACGTTCTCGTTCTGGTTCACGCTGCGAACTGTTGCCTCGACGGTCTGATCTGGCTGCCACGAGCCGGCCAGTAGCGCCGCAGAGTCATCATACGCGTTGCCACCTGTTCCCTTCCCTGATTCGGTGCCATAGGCCAGGCCAGGAATCGTTGCAACATCGCTCCAATCAAGGCCAAATCTTTTACCGTTGATCCACTTTCCTCCTTCGGAAATCGGGTCTTCAGCTATTGAGAAAGTCGTTGTATAGCCTGCATGTTGGCCATTTGGAATGGGAAGGGGTGCACGCAATTTGAGCCGCGTCCGGTCGGGTCGAGAACTGGGCAGCAAGAACCAAAGGGCTGCAACTGACAGAAGCGCAAACAGGAGCGGCCCTCCGATTTCAGATATCCGGAATCCGTGCGCTCTTAATGCCATCTTGAAGTGATCCGTCGAACCCACTTGAAAAAGATCATCTAAACGATTTCTGAACGAGTTTCTACACCCCTGACGGAGTCAAAGCGCTCTGTTCCGCTTCAGATCGACTTCCCTTCAATCCCCGGAGTAGGTCGATGTAAAGCGATTTCTGTCCGGTAACGAACCATGTCAAACCACCATAAATCGCGAGGAAAACGCCAACTTCCAGCACGAGTCTCGGCAGAGTAGATAACGGCTGTCCCCACAGTAGACGAACCCCAACAGCGCAACTGGCGGCCGTGATAGTTGAAACCATGGGTCTACTTATCGTAGTTAAAAAATCTTGGAGGCAAAATACGGTGCCCTGCACGGCCCATCCAATGGCGGGAATTGCCCAGAGCAACATAACTGCTGAATAAGCAAAGGCCACTCCTTTGGGCCCGAACGGCAACGCCACTATATAACTAACAATCATGATCGGGGCGAAAACAACAACCAATTTCAGGGCGCGATCGACCAGCCCAAGCGCGGGCAACAACCAGTTCAATGGATTAATGATCCCGAACACAAGGATTGTGGGTGCCAGCAGACGAAAAAGAGGAGCTGCTGGCATCCACTTCGGACCAAGAAAAACTGCAATTACATCATTGGCAAAAAGAGCGCACGTTACGGTAATTGGCAAGGTGATAGTCAAGACGAGTGCATAACCTTTCAGAAAATAACTCTTAAGCCGAGTCGGAGAGTCTTGCAGCCTGGACAAGGCGGAAAATGCGACCTCGCCCGCCGATGAATTCAGGCCATCTGTTGGAATATTGATCAGCTGGTAGGCTCTTCCGTACAGACCAAGCACGTCAGGGCCCCAGAAGCGACCCAAGAGGATCTTCTCCAAGTTTGTCGCCAGATATCCGACGAGACTCGTCAGCGTGACAATTCCGCCAAAACGCATTATTGAACGCATGCCAGATCGCCGGCGGGGTCTCCCCGGACGCCAGCCGGTTGCCATCCAGCTCCCAATTGTGATCACTAGCGGGAACGTAATCGACATCGCGACCAGCGACCAGTAGCCGTAGCCGGCGAGGGCCCCACCAATGCCAACCGCGGTACCAAGGATCAAACTGATAACTTTGATCTGCGCCACTATCGTAAAACGCATCTCGCGTTGAAGAAGAACCCCGTGCTGCACCCCTACCGCGTTGAAGAGAAATCCCGCCGATAATGCGGCGGTTACGCCGATAAGACGCCGGTCATGATAAAAAGCTGCAATGGCGGGCGCGAATGCAGTTGCGATGATTCCCAGGATCGCGCCTACCGCAACGTTGATCCAGAACAATGTTGAAAATTGCTCCTCGGTAACATTGATGCTCTGAATTGCAGCCGAAGAGAGTCCGAAGTCACGGAATAAAGTCAAGAAGCCAGTAAAAGCCGTAACCATTCCCACGAGGCCAAAGTCCATTGGTGTAAGCAGTCGTGCCAGCACCATCAGGCCAACTAAACGCAGCAGAAATTCCATTCCCTGAGCGCAAATTCTGGCCAGACCCCCGCGAATGGTCTTTTCTTTAAGATCTTTCACCTAACTCCCACCGCGGAAAGAGAATCGGCCACTTTAGCCGGCCACAGCTCATCGAATTGAACTCTAAGACGTGATTTATAGTTTTTCAGAGTTGAGTCCATGCGGCTTTTCACTTCATCTTTTTCGTTGACCAAACATTCGAATGTGTCTGCCAATGAACGAGGATCGAATGTGCGTATATCCACGCAGTACTTCGACAACCCGAGCGCACTCATGAGATTCGTCACCTTCGGGTGGTGGGCGATTGCGAGAACGGGTTTGCTTAATAAGTGAGCAAAAACAACGCCGTGAAAGCGGCACGTTACAACATAGTCAAAGCCAGACATCCTGAGCAATACCTTTTCAAGAGACTCAATGGGTTCGTACTGGGTAGAAATGTCGTAATCAGCCTCCAATTTTGTCCGTAAGTCCTGGATGGCTGCTGGATCAGCACCGATATCCGTGCCGAAAACCGCTAACCGGTATGAACTGCGAGACAGGAGCGAAGCAAAGGTCGCGAACTTGGCGACGAGCTCCTCGTAGATGACCTTGTCCTTTTTTGCGTCAAAAGGTGGGTCGGCGGGATAAGGCATGGGTGCGATGCCAACGAGTGGCTGATCGCGTCTCTTGGGACTATCGGCGCAAAGGGCCGATATTTCGAGACCGTATACATTATCTGGAAATACATGGCACGGGCCTGTAAAGCCGACCTTCCTTGCAAGAGCCTGTGATTCTTCATCCCGGAAAGATACGTAGTCTGCCGCAAGAAGCACACGAGTGATGAAGAACTTACTCAATGGATTAATCAGCGGTCCTGCGCCGGTATTCAGCACAACGCACTTGAGCCGCGCAGACTTCGCCAGCAAGAACCATGTGAAAATCGCATACGGAAATCCCCAGGGACCGCTGCGATCGGTTAATTGTCCCCCACCGCCCAAAATCATTACGTCAAATGTTTTTATTCTTCTCCCAGAAGCGACCAAAAATGCAAGCTCGCTGAAAACCGCTCTCGGCAATCGAATCAGTGGGTTTCTGGTCGTTCGAATCCAGTGAAGCAAGCCAGGTGCGCTTGCGCTATTTGCCCCGGAGACAGCAGGTTTGTACCCGAGAGCAAATGTATGCCTGCGCATCGGATACGAAGCAATTCCATGCCGCCTCTCCGTATCCCCCGGGTTCATGGAGATTGCAGCGATCGTTGCCTCGGGCCACCGACGCTTTATATTGTTTATGATGCTGTCAACAATTGCATCATCGCCCAGATTACCGCCGCCCGTGTGGTGTAGCAGTGCAATCCTGGCGGGTGCTCGATCTGGGTTATTCGTTGTCATACATTGACAATGCGGCGGGATCTCTGGTGTCGGAGGCTACCGCTTAGTTGCAACCAACTATGGAGGTCAGTCTTACGCGCTTGTCTGCGTTGTGTTGCCTCTCAGCGTGGGTGCCTCTCCTGAATTGTTCGACACCAAGGTTCAGAGTAACTGGAAGATGATACGCAAGGCGCTTTGCGAACCATACAGTGCGATGGACAGATTCGCGTGCGGAGCAAAGCAGTTCAGCAGAGTCGATCTGACAAATCACGTCCACAAAGTCAGAGTGAGGACAATGGGACAGATCGCGCCTGATGTTTCTTTGGGAAAGGACCAGAACGCGGGGATTTTGCGATTCTGTACTCACCGGTTTTCCGACTCTGTAATCCTGAAGACGGAAGCAAAACGAACTCGCCAGTCGACCGGACCCTGACAAAATGGTTCCAACCCCCAGTATTCCAGGGGCCACCCCGTTATCAAGGAAAAGTCCCCCTCGTGAACTTCTTTAATTAAATGTGTTACGGGTTGCCAGCCTAAGTCCCGCGCCACTTTTGCTCGAACGTCTAAGTCGACGCCCGAAACAAAGATGTAGCCACCCGGCTTCACGAGATGTGCGATGTTCCGCAGACAAGCCTCTGCGGTTGCCGGTTCCATATGGCACAGGAACCTGTTCGCCACCACGATGTCCTGAGGACCCAATGCAGCAGCAAAGTTCGGGTCAGTTGCGTCTCCTGCTAACCACGTGATTCCTTGCTTGAGCCACGGCCTGACCATCGCCTGATCACCGGTCACTTCAAACATTTGATAGATTTCCCCGGCGGTCATGCGCTCGAACATCGATAGAGCCTGCTGCCCCCAAAGCTGATCCTTCCAGTTCATGTCGACAGCTTGTCCCGTCTGCTCATGATCTGGTGTTGTTGTGGCATCAATGCTCTTGAGCGAGTACGTACCGACAGCGGCGAAATCAATGACTTCTTGGGAAATGTCGACGGCGCTTGCGATCACCGTTAAGTCAGGACGTGTGGACCGGATCTTCCATAGAATCGAGTACACTTCCGCGCCCTTGCTACAGGCCACTACTGAAATGTTAATCCTGGCATTCTGGGATGTGTGGTCAAGAAGTTGAAGCATGAGTTCCAGTTCTGGTCTATTTCGCAAAAAGAACGTCGAGTGACTCTGGCGACGGTCACCATAGCGGCAGACCAAGTGGTGCAAATGCTTCCCATAGGCCCGTCCGAGTCGCCCTTCACGAATGGTTGTGGGAAGGTTGTTCCAAATTCTCCTACTTTGGCGTAAGTAACCCGTGGCACACTTTCGAAAGATCATTGTGTTCTCTGACACCGCAGGAAAAGATTTGGGCTAAGTATGTCGAAAGCGGGAGACTCTCGTACGCGTCAATCAAATCATCCACCGTCGCCAACGTAGTCTGGTGTTGCGCTTAGCTCAATCGCCAACTGGAATGGTTGTTCTGGCCTCGCCAGCAGAGTGCACAGCAGATGCATGAGAGCGACCCAGAGCTGACAGTGCCTTACTAGCTGCTTCTTCTCCGCTCTTGAAGCTCTCGTCCGTCCACATGTAACCCCAATCACCGTAGCGGCCGCAGTAGGCAATGCCGATCTCATCGAGATATCCATGCACGGTTTTCAACGCCGCCGCGCGGTCAAGGTCGAATATCACATTTGCATACTTCAAGAACATTGCTTTGAGGGAAAGAATTTGGTCGTCCTCTCGCAGTAATCCGCACCGGCGTAGGTCCCGGATCACAGGCTCGATCCAGTCTTCAGGCTTGCCGGTGAAAGGTTTGTACTTGTCGGAGAAGTACACTTCGGCTTGAATGCATCCGCAACCGGGGGGCGCGTTACGGGCCGACAACATATGCGGGAACCCGAGGCGCGAGAAGCAGATGTCCTCGTCATAGAAATACGTCATGTGGGCCTTGGAAATGTCTTCGCGCCCCACTCCGATATTGACGAGGATGCAGGTAGAGCATGCCAGCAGCCGCGAGGCTTCCACCACATCGGGCGGAACGCTTGGAATCATGCGAATCAAACCTGGTAGCGGCATGGAGGAGACCAGCGCGTCGTATTCAACGATTTTGCCATTCGTAAACTTGAGCTGGCGCGACGGAATATCTATGGACACCAGTTCATGATTCAAGTGCAGGTTTCCCATGGGAACAAATTTATTCAGGTAATTTACGAACCCACCCGCACTGGGATAGCGGAAATGAGTGATGTAGTGCACGTGTGGAGCAGATGCCGAGATCGCGCCACGCAAAACCTCCTGCAGGCTTGGGCGATAGATCCGAGGCCCAAGCCAGTCGGTGCTCATGTTCTCAGCCGACGTGGTGTGGTATTTGCGCGTGTACCGCATGGGAAATTCTTCCGCGAAGGTGCGCCCAAAACTGGACAGCAGCCAGTCGGAATAGTTTCTTATTGGCCGCTCCTGCACCTGACGCTCTTCGACGAAGTCCTCGATCACCTTAACGATAACGTCATCCGGCAGACCGTGAAGGTGCAGCTGTACGGGATGAAGAGGCCAGTAGCCGCGCCAGTAGTTGTTCAGGTTTATCTGTATGGTGTCGTACTTCTGATCGACACTGTTGGCAAACAGTTCCTGGATGCGGGGATCCTTGGTAAAAGAGATGTGCGGGCCCACGTCGTACAAGAATCCGGTTTCGTAGCGAAAGGACGCAGTATGCCCACCATGGTAGGAATTCTTATCGTACATGGCGGGAGCGATGCCTTCCGCATGTAGGCGATACGCCGCGCCGAAGCCTGCCATTCCAGTTCCCAAAACGACGATATTGGACACTTAGAAGCTCCTGCCTCTTGTTGTTTTGTTCTTCCCGAGTCTTGATTCAAATATCGAGGGAATTCGTTGCAAACGCCTTAGTTTTGCGAAAGTTCTTCGTAGCGCGCGATTTGGCTTTCTGTGATGCAGCGAACATCAGTGCCTTTCTGGAAAGCTCGATACCAGTCAACAATCCAGCGGAGAGCATGGCCAAGCGGCAACATGGGGCGCCAGCCCAGGCACGTTTTTGCCTTCGAAGCATCTAACTTCAGTGCGTGCGCCTCCTCGGGGTGCGTTCCAGAATCGCGAGTCCATGCAGCATGATCTCCCCAGAGGCGAACCAATTCGTCCGCAATCCAACCGACAGGTTGTGCATCATTATCCGCCGGACCGAAATTCCAACCGTTAGCATACGAGCAGGCGTCGGTCGCAAGCCGCTCAGCCAGCATCAAATATCCTCTTAGCGGTTCCAGAACGAACTGCCAAGGCCGCGTGGCCGAAGGGTTGCGGATCAAACACGGTTTACCAGCAAGGAAAGCTCTCATGAGGTCAGGAATGAGTTGGTCTGCAGTCCAGTCTCCTCCACCAATTGCATTGCCAGCACGGGCGCTTCCGAGGGCAATCCCGTGCTGCACAAGCGATGCCGGTGGAAAAAATGATTCCCGGTAGGCAGTCGTCACCAACTCGGCGCATCCTTTGGAATTCGAGTATGGGTCACGCCCCCCAAAGGGCTCATCCTCTCGGTATCCCCAAACCCATTCACGATTGACGTAGCACTTATCGCTGGTGACGTTGACTATTACGCACGATTGCTTGAGCTGTCGCACCGCTTCGAAGAGATGCACTGTACCCATCACATTCGAAGAGTATGTCTCGATCGGGTCTTCGTACCCTCGGCGTACCACCGACTGCGCTGCCATGTGAAGGACTACATCAGGACGGGTTTTTGCCAACACGTTCTTCAATCCAGTGAAATCACGAATATCCCCTGAAATGGAGTGCAAGCAATCCGCAACGTGTGCTTCTTCAAACAGGTTTGGTTGCGTTGGTGGATTGAGAGCGTACCCCGTGACTTCCGCACCTAAGGATTTCAGCCAGAGTGAAAGCCAGCTTCCCTTGAATCCGGTATGTCCCGTCAGAAAGACCTTACGGCCCTTCCAAAAGCTTTGATTAAGCATTTGAGATCGAACTCCTCAGGATTGCGAAACGACCGCCGAGTGTCTGGCCGCCGCATTCATCGGGCGCTTCCGGAAAACGCCTGTGCCTCGTGACCGGCGAATCGTTCGTTCTGTTCACGCCACAAACTGTGTACGATCGGGTCTTCGACAACATCCACCTGCGCGAACGAAATGACCTCATCCTTCGCGACGTCTTGGCGAAGCACACAACCCTCCGAAAGCCCGATTGGCAGCGCTCCCATCTCGCGTGCGGCGGAGGCATTGTCGATCAATCCGTACGTGCAGTAGCCGCCAATCCCGTCGAGTCGCTCTCCCGCTTTCAGGTGGCGCTTGGCCACCGCCAGAACCTCGCACACCGGCCCACCAAGAGGGGCCACGGTCGGATCGCGATGGATCACCGCTCGGCCAAGGGTCGAAGCAATCTGGAGGTGCGGAAGGTGGAAGGGCGTGTAAAACACGTAAAACGGCCCCTTGCCCAGCTTGTAATAAGCGAGTTGGGTTTGTTTCAGAGGATTATCTTCGTGCACAACGACAAAAGCACCGGTGTGCGGCGCCGCACCCAGCGCATAGTCAACCAATCCAGTTTCGAGCATCTGATCGGCCGGAAGGAGTTCGGCGACTTCGCGCACGTACTCGCACGCGGGACCATACATCCCGCGACGACCGGCATGAAACCCAGTTGCGTTCGCCAGAACGGTGGCCTCCATTGACAATTTTGTTGAGTCGGCGAAGGAAGTCACCTTTCGTACGTCCTGATCATTCTTCTCCGCGAATGCTCGTTGAGTGTCCGGGTTCCGATAATAGTCGACCATTCCTTTAATGTTCCCTGCTGCCACCGGGCGCAACCCCAATGTCCGTAGATAGCGCAGAAGTGTCATGGCAACGCCTGGTTCATCACCGTCGGTGTGCGTAATGACCACTCCCGCCTGATCTGCCCTTGTCTTGAGAATGGGTCCCAACAGCGAGTCCAGCTCGGCGTTTACAAGAGCTACATGCTTTCCATGGCTGAAGGCATCTAGTACGACGCGGGCAGCCGGACCGACAGTACCCGTTACCTCGACCAGAATGTCGATCGCATCACAGGAAGTCAAGACGGAGGGATCCTCCGTCAGAACAGGCGTACCGTTTGTGATGAACGCTTCAGCTTCCCGCGCTGAACTCGCGCGGCGCCACGACATGATCCGGGCCTCGCGGAAAGCACGCTCCGCGTGCTCCGGTGTTCGGTTAGCAATGGCCACCAGACGAAATCCCAGCACTGGAGTCCCTAATTGCAAGGCAATTGCACGGCCGGTCGCCCCAGCTCCGACCATGCCAACCCGAATCGGGTGGCCAGCGTCTTCACGTTCTCGAAGAGCAGTATCTACAATCATGAGTCGTTCCTTTCGCGCTGGAGAAGAGGCCAATTACGATCCTGTTCTGATACCGCAGTCGCCACCAATGGCCACTTAATTTGAAACGCCGGGTCGTCAAAACGCATTCCACGCGCCGCCTGCGGCGTGTAGAAAGCCGATGCCATATAGTACATTTCCGTCTCTTCCTCGAGTGTCTGGTAGCCGTGAGCACAACCCTCTGGAACATACAGCATGCGACCGTTCTCTGCACTTAAGACCACACCGTACCATTTGCCGTAGGAGGAGGATCCCGGCCGGAGATCTAGCGCCACATCGAACATCGAACCTCGAGTGCAGCGCACGAGTTTAGCCTCCAACGCGGGAGCTTCCTGGAAATGCATGCCCCGAATCGTACCTTTCTGCCGGCTGAATCCCATATTCGCTTGAACAGGCAAAAACTCGATATCGTGCTCGGCAAATTCCCGGATGCACCAGGCTCGCATGAATCGGCCCCGATCGTCTGAATGGGGAGTGGGATCAATCACCTTTGCCCCAATGACGTTCACGTCAGCAAAACGCATCCAATTTCCTAAAACTCCAAACCCGACAGACGGCCAGACTGTCTCTGTCTCGACGTGCATTCGCTTTTCGGATCAACTCATAAACGTATGCACTGTCGGCTTACCTTACAGCGTAGTGAGTCTCGTGTACTTCATCCCTCACTGCAACCTGTGCTAGGTTACCAAGGATTTCTTTCCTATCATGCATTGCTGTGATGGGCTCAAGACCCACGGCTTGCAGAATTGTCTCCCAACGGTATGCCCAATCGTGACGCATCAAAGCTTCCTTCACATTCCTTCGCCGGATCCTGTCCTGTCTCTCAGGATCAGCTTCAATCGCACCTATGACGTCTCCGACGTCAGCACAGTTATAGGGGAAATGAATCACAGCATCAGGCCAATCGAATAGCTTTTCAAATACTGCATTATTCGGACGCTCTCCTAACATCAAGGTGCCCGATGCCGCACCCTCGAAATACCTGTTTCCAATTTCAATCTGATCGCCTCGTATATCGGGACGATCGAATAACCCTGGATTGACAATGAAATACCTGCTTCTTTTTGCGATGTTCGCGACAAGGATTCTATGCTCCATCGCGTCAAGTACTTGGTTGGCAGCAATGCTATCGTGCAAATAAAACAGTCGTTTATCTGCAGCCATCTTTAGAAGATTGCGGTGTGTTATCTCCGATCTACGTCCAATGCTACACACATCAATTGAGCGTTGAGGTGGGTTCGGATAAGGGCAAAACCGAATCGCGTCCACGCCAGGCGGCAGAAATGCACATTTGCGTCCAATCTTCTTGCTGAGCGGCTCGACTGTTTGGCTGTAGTAAAGCATCACCAGGTCGAACTTATCCAATATGCGCAAGAAATTACTGTAGCCCGACATTTCCGCTACCCACAGCTCGTCAATTAAACAAACAGCCCGTTCGCACTTTGTTCTCCAGTTGCGTACGCAGGCAACTCTAATCAGGTCCGTTGGACTTCCGAAGATCGCAAAAAAAAGATCGTAGGTACCGTTCAGAGAGGTCTTTTCAATCCCGGGATTCAAAACGAGCGGAGTATGATAAGCAATTTTCCTTGCAACCGTGTTACATAAATTGGACAGATCAAGGCGAGGTGCCAGCAGCTCCACAGAATCGATCTCTGAGACAACGTCCTCAAACTCGAAGTGCGGACAGCGATAGGGCATGATGCTGCGGTGATTTCGTTGTGAAAAAATAAGGATCCGTGGCTTTACGCATCGTTTATACATTTCTACACCATGTTGTTGAAAGATTTACTGTTCGAAGTTTCACGCTTCGACACCATATCACTTGCCCTTTGCATATCATGTCGCGCAAGAAGGCTATCGGCATCGATGCCCTGAATGAGTTGGCTCTTCTGAGAGAGACCGCTTTCTTCGGCCGCTCTAGGGTGCATTGACTACCTGGGTGACCACACGCGCTTCATCCGATTCAAAACCGGGGAAATCGCAAGTGTCCGGTCGCTAGAATCCTTAAGGATGACTATCTACCCCCGCTCCCGCGTTCGGGCGATCGCTGAAGCAGACTATCAGCATCCGTTCCTAGGTGTTGTACGCAGGAATGAGAATCGATAGTAGAGGTTGCATCATCCGTCCTCCCCAACAGCCGCCCGTACACGTCCCGCGTCACCTCGCTGACCACATCCCAAGAATGCCGCTCCGTCGCGTAATCACGGATCTCCTGCCTGCGGTTGTTCAAGTTGGCGTAAAGGTCGCTAGCGAAGTAGTGTTCGATGCTCCTCGCGAGGTCAACGGGATCTTCAGGCTTGAATACATACCCTGTCTTGCCCTCGATGATGTCTTCCCGCAGAGATCCTACGTCGGAAGCGATTACGGGCACGCCGAGGCTATACCCCAGAAAAAGAACACCGCTCTGGTAGATATGCGTGTAAGGGAGGACTAGAACGTCCGCTGCTTTGAAGTAGAGCTCTGTCTCCTCATCCGGAATGAACTCCGCCCGGAGCAGCACCCGCCCGCTCGGCGCGAGCTCACCGATTGCTTGCCGGATCGTTCTCCAGTATCTTTCGCAGTTCTTCGGCGTGCCGGCAATGATCAAGCGATAAACGTGGCGCTGGGCCAGAACGTGTTGAAAGGCAGCGACCAAGTACTCAAGCCCCTTGTAAGGCGCAATATTGCCGAAAAACAGAATCACCCTTTCACCGTCACGGATGCCCAGTCGCAGCTTTGCATCGCTGGGTGCTAGATGAGTATCAGGAACAGCATTGTTGATCCCGTACGGGATGACGGTCACCTGGGTCTCGGGCACGCCGAATTCTTCAATGACCTCGTGCCTCATCTTTTCCGTATGAACGAAGAGGTGGTTGGCAAGCCGGTATTGCAGTCGCAACGTAAGCCGGTTGAGCCGCGTGTCGTTTGAGTCCCGCCTGCCGGCATTCACATTGTGCACGGTGAGGACTATTTTTTTCCCGAGGAGCCTGTAGTAGAGCATCAACAGAGTCCGATCGAAGTTTTGGAATTTGTTGTTCCACAGGATGTGGAATATGGCCGGCCCGGCTGTGGCGGCGTAGCGGACGAGCTTGACATAGTACACTAAGACCCTGAATACTTTTCTCGGGAAGCTCACATCCGGCCTTTGATTCCCTCGCAGATTAAGGAAGTTCACTTCTGGCTTCCCGCGAAATTCCGGGTCATCGAGGTCATCGCTGCCAATCAGGTCCAGGGCTACCCCCTTCGACATAAGCGCCGTTGCCAGGCCGAATACATAGTGCCTGTCGCCGCCGCCGGTTAGCAGAGCCACTGCGATTTCATGAGCTGCGCTGGGCGCTCTCAAATCACGCACCTCTCATCTTCCGCGGTTCCGACGTGTGGATCCAACGACCAGGACAGCGATCCCCTGCACCGCCAGGTTTTTGCAACCGCGGGTCGGATCGGACGGCGATCCCCATGTACTATCGTAACTGGCCTGCCAGACTATGATGTCGTACGCTGTCAAGCACTGGTTGCGCGCCTCTCGTACCGGGCTCACTGTTGGCGACAACAGCGTGCCTTCAAACTCCCGGAGGACATCCAAAAATGAACAGAATTAGAAAAGCCTTACCCCTTGCGCTTCTTCTGAGCACTCTATTGCTATTCGCTGCGCGAGCGCGGGCGGGCACCTACACGGCTGCTGATTGCAATCAAAACAGCGTAAACGCAGTCATCAACGGACCAACGCATACGGCAGTCGATGGCGACGTAATCAACATTCCGGCTGGTTCGTGCACGTGGACCTCTGGAATCACCATCCCCGTGGGACTCGGCATCACGATTATCGGAAGCGGCACACCCAACGGCACACCCAGCACAAGAGGAGCCTCCGCATCCTGTACGGCAACTGCTATCACCCTTGCCAGCGGCGTGAGCAACATGTTCGCGGCTCGGCCAGGCGCAACGGCTTCACTGACCCGCATCTCGTGCATGAAGATTCTTGCCTCAACCAAAGCCATTGATTCTCCCATCACGGTAGGAGGAACCTGCAATGCAAGTGGCTGTCCTAATCTGCGTGTTGACAACATAACTTTTGACGGGAGCCTTGAGGATTGCTGTGGAGGCTCCTCAAATTCGATGATGACGACCGATAACGTGTTCGGGGTGCTCGACCACAACAGCGCATCAGGCCCCAATCCTAACGGTACGATGGAGTTCGTGAACTACATGGATAGCGCCTGGAAAGGAGTAGGGGACTACGGAGACAACTCTTGGGCCAGCGCCGACAGCTTCGGTACCTCCCAAGCCTTGTATATAGAAAACAACTCCTTAGGAACTGGTGCAATCATGGGGGAGACGGAAGCCATCGTTTTTGGCCACGAGGGCGGTGGCCGCGCCGTTGGCAGGTTCAATGACTGTAACGGCTGTAAATCGGGGCTGTCCAATCACGGTACGGACTCAAATGGCCGACCACGGGGCGGACGACAGATCGAGTTCTACGGCAACCATTTTACCTGCAGGGACACCAGTGCTGGGTGCCAAGGAGGAGTCCCAGTACGAAGCGGTGTCAACCTAATGTTTGGTAACACGCTGGATACCGGCTCTGGCTCTTGGTTTAACTCGTACATGTCGTTGAGCATCTTCCGACTGGGTGTCATTAGTGGTACCCCCTGGAATAATTGTCCAGGAAACTGGGATCAAGCTAGTCCTCTCCTTTGTGTAGATCAGCCAAGCCGTACCGGCGGAACATTGCTTTCCGGTAATCCGCCTACGCTTACTGGGTACCCGAATCAGGTGCTTGATCCATCTTATGAGTGGAACGATTCCGGGTACAATCCGGTCTTCGGCAATGCACACTGCGATCCGTGTGGTAGTATGACGGCCAATCACGACTGGTACACCGACAACTCCCTCGGCACTCCGCATCCGCAGACTTCGGCGTCAGTACCATTCAATGGCACACCCAACGGCGCAATTGGAATGGGCTTCGGGACTCTTGCTAACCGTCCAACGAGTTGTACGCCTCGTGTCGGTTATTGGGTTATGGATCAGGGAAACTGGAACCAGAGCGGCAACGGCTTCGGCCAGGGGCAGCTTTTTGTTTGTACGGCGACCAACACTTGGACACTCTACTACACACCCTACACTTACCCGCATCCCCTCACAGGGGCGGTAACGCGTTCTGCCACTTCGGCTCCGACGAACCTCACAGCGGTTGCTCGGTGATCTTGGCATATCTAGTTTAAAGAACAGCACCTTTGACGGGGAGGTTTGTGCGATGCATTGAGCGATTCCTACCCCGGTTGCTGAGCTGCCCCTCTCAAGATCAGCTCGCACGCTCCAGGTGCAGCATCTTTGGCGGCGGAAGGCTTGGCTTCGGACCTTGCCGCAGAGCCCAGCGCATGATCGTAGTAAGGGTCTGTGCCTTCGCGTCCCAAGTCAGGCGTTCCCGAGCGTAGGCCATGCCTTGCTGTCGTAAGCGACTAAGCAGTTCCCGATCCTCCGCGAGAGAGGCCAGAATCTTTTCCATTTGTGATATCAGGTCGCTCTCATTGGTAAGAGGCACCTTGTACCCGATCTCTGAAAGAACAGTGTCGCCCGGCCCGCCGAAGTCCACGACGACCGGTACAGCGCCGGCCGCGAGGGCCTCAAAGACCACCGCTGGGCTGTTGTCGCGAACAGACGGAAACACCAGCACGTCGGCCTGCCGCAGCTTCTGCTGGGCTTCATCGTGGCTGACCCATCCGCAGAACGAGACCGCTTCGTCGATTCCGAGTGATCTCGTGATTCGCTCGAGGCGGTCTCGCTCCGGGCCATCGCCAACCACGGTGAACTGGGCCAGATCGTTTCGCAAAAGGGGAGCAGCCGCACGCAATGCCAGATCGCAAGCCTTTACGGGGACCAGCCCACCGACAAAGATCAGCTTGAGTTTGCCATTTGGCTCCGAAATGCGCAGGCCCTCGGAACATAGAGAGCGGCTGACACCATTCTCTAGCACAAAGAATAGCTTTTCGCGATACGCGGAGAACTCCGCGTAGGTCTGTGAGGCGCCGGCTATGATCGCTGCCGCGTGGCGATAGGTGGATCGGGCGAAGGGCAGAAATCGGTATATGTTCCTTAAGCCAGCGAACCACTCCTTCTGCTTGTCGGCCTGGCTGAAACCTGCCGGCCACGGCAAGCCACCACTGACCGGCCCGATCACGAAAGGTACAGGACCGTTCCGCAGAAAGAAAGCGAACGGACTGGGCAAGACGGCGGGTACCGGCAGGAGTCGCAGCACCACGTCGTAGTCGCCAGCCCTGATCCGAGCCCGGAGTTGTCGCCAGGCTTGCCATTCAAAGGCAACGGAAAAGGGATAGTTGAAGGCAGTCAGTGCCCTGCTGGTGAACTCGTTTTTGAAAATCCAGCGGAAGCTCCAGGCGTAAATGCGCTCAAGCCAAGGCTGCCTGATCACCTCGACGGAGTGAAACGGCCCCTGCCTGGGCCGCACGGTCTTCTCGCGGGAGGAACGAACAACCAGCGTCACGTCGTGGAGCCGAGCAAGCGCTTCAGCCTCGGAAAAGCTCAGGAGAGGCCCGCAGGTGCCCTCGGGATCCGCGTCTGGCGCCAGCACCAAAATGCGTATTCGGCTCATGCTTTATCCTCGCGAATCGTTCTTTTAAAAGCGGGCAGCAGCCAGAGACCTAGTGGGCGGTCGCCTGAATCTTACGCCGCTAAACGTGCCCAACGAGCTCTTCCTTTCGCAATGTCATCTCGTCCAGTCGGTCCACCAGGTCAAGCTTATCGTCAGAAAACTTTCGAGCGAAGAGCGCCTCGCGACGGCCATAGATATCATCCAGCCAAATCTTTTTCTGTGCCTCGAAAATCGCGACGTGCTGGCTAGTTAGATTCTGCGGAAGTTGACCACGCACAGCCAGGCGAGGGTCGCCCCCGGGTGGGGTCCAATCTTCAAATAGAAAATTCCCCCAAACTCGATCTCGTAGGGGCGAGTTGCCCAGAATAGTGTGAATAAACGACTCCTCAGGCGCAAACGTATGTCGAAAGAACTTCTGGACGTGCGGATTACTTTCTGTAAAGCGCAGCACGTACTCGCATGCAGTTCTCGACAATGTCCACCAGGTGATCCCGCTGTACGGCTCTAGACCTCCCAAGTATTGCCTGTAATCTCGTTTAGCCAGGCCCACCTTTGCCAGTGCCATCCACCCTAAGCGACGCGATGGTTTATCAGACTCCAACCTTCGAGTGTTAATCCGTGAGATCGGCTTTCCGGGCGATGGCATCTTCAGCAAACTTATGAATTCGGATCCCTGATTCTCTTCCAAGAACGTGTGAATGTATCGGGGACTTCTTAAGGGATACTCGCTTCCGCTAAGAAGCACGAAATAGTCATATACTTCGGGTCTTCCAAGTGCCTGACGAATGAGCAGGAGGATTGCGTCGATTCCGGAGAATTCCCCCCAATATACGACCACGCGCTTATCGGTAAAAAAAACGTTGTCACCGCTAATGCAAGAGAACTGACCGATATCAATTTTCTGATCAATGTGTACGAAGAAAGCGCAGTGCTCCGTCGAAAGTCTCTTGATCGACCTCCTCAGAAGCTGAGGGTTTTTGTAAGCGAATACCAAGTAAGCTATTTTGCTCATTTTTTCGTGTCGGCCATAGAGATAGCCGATCCCCGGATAGGTTTCCTTTGGTCCCGATCTCCAGCGCGCAACTCTGACACACTCAAGCCGATGGGCCTGTCATCTCGAAAGAGACGTCAGCGGCCCGTTCCATCTCGCCTAGAGCCAGCGGCGACGGGGCATGCGCATCCGCCTTGGCGCGCTTCGGTACCGTTAGGCTTCCCATCAGGAAGTTGATGAACAAGAGGCCCGGCCCGAGCGCGGCCTCGGTTACGTTGTAAAGGAGTAAGAGAGTCCAAAGGCCCAAGCCTAGGGACCCAAGCTCCGTGGGAGCCTTGAGTTGCTTGCAGATCTTGCGATAGGTTGCGATCAGGTAGATACAAATCAGGAGTAGCCCGATGAGGCCAAGGTCGAGGTAGGTCTGAAGGTAGCCGTTATGTGCCTCGAGCACATTGTCGCCGGTCAATCTCGCCCAGACCCACTCGATGCGCGGGCCAAGCCAGAAGCTCTGATATCCGCAGCCCACGACCGGATTGATCGGCACGCTCAGAAGAACCTGCCAAATACGAGTTCGGTCGGACATGGTGGCGGATCCACCTACGGCCTCGGATAATTGTGCGCCCATGCCAAAGCCGAGCGTTAGAATCAAATAGAGAAGGAAAAACGATGGCGCCAGCACCTTCACCCAACTAATGTGCCGGCGGCCAAAGTTGCAATGCGCCGCAGCAATCATTACGCACCCGAGGGCCAGGCAGACGGTCGCGGTCTTGCTCCCGCAAAGATTTAGGAGATAAAGGGCCATGCTGATAAAGGCGATATCTACAAGGATGATTCGCCTAAAGCGCTTGTCCCTCCGTTGATGCCAATGCGTGACCATATCCCAGAAAAAGAAAATTCCGCTCACCAGACATAGAACGCCCAGCATATTCTTGCTTGTCGATACACCCGTGTACTCCTGACCGCCCCACTCCGAAAATGACTTGCCAAAGTTGGGGTAATATTTGACCAATACGACGGACAACGGGATCAGCAGATAATACAGGCGGCGGAGTACGGTGCGCACCGCTTCGAGCGGGCGAGGATCGGACAAAACGACTAGGAGCGCCATGTAGACGCCCGTATCCCGGAACCACTTCTTGAAAGTTGCGAATGGAAAATCGGACCAAACAACACTCAGCAAGGAGAACGCAAGAAAGGAAACCAGCGCCGAGTTCTGCCTGACGAACTTGCCCCACTGGAACGAGCGTGAGAAGAGGATAACGAATGCCGCCACGGTGAGGAGTGAAAAGATCGTGCGGTCCAGTGGGCTTCCCTCCTCCAAAGCTTGGGTGGCGCTTCCATATGAGAGTCCGAGCCACATAGACGGCGTCCGTGATCCGAGAAAGAAGAACCAAATCACCGGCACCCACAACGCTGCCGAGGTCCTGCGCTCTCGGGCTGGATCGAAGCAGAAGAGGCCTAAGAGGAAGACAACCCAGAGCAATAGCGCGAAGTAAGGAGGCATTCGTACTCTACGAAGTTCGGAGCGAATCCAGTCTCAATTTTCGTAACGGTATTGAGAATCCCACACGAAAGCAGTGCCACTTGAGTGCCCCTGCTCTGCTAGGGATTTACTGCAGGTACGGCCATTTCGAAACCAATCGGCGGTACCAGATCAGCATGCGACTGACTGGAGGCGGACTGATCAGCAAGTTGATCCCGAAGTTGATCAAAGATGGTGTCCATGATCTGCGAAGTGAGCAGGATCTCTCGATAAGGAATGGGTACCGGAGCATTTTCGCGAATGGAACGATAGAAGGATTCGATGAGAACCTTCATACCAGCGTCCATATGGAAATCGCGGGCCAGAAACAGTCTCGCATTTCGCACCAGGTTCTCCAGATGTTGTTTGGCAAAAATCACCGGAGGGATAAAGTGGTCGGCATAACTCTTGAACTTTGCACCGCGAAGCCGGAGCACGATCTCGTGATCCTGATCAAGCACGAGACCGTTCTTGGGGCCGTAGATTCGAAAATCGTGCAGCAAGGGACGCATCTGGGACGAGAATGTGAAGTAGGCGGTGGTCCGCTCAGAATCCGAGATAATCACTCGAAGTTCATCCACGATCTTTTCACCAATATCTCTGAGCAGCGGGCTGGTAAAGCCATACGCTATTACACGAACATTGTCGCTGGGTAGAAACTCCGCAATTCTGGCGATTCCGTGGCTGATGATGTTCTGCAGCAATTTGCCGGGAAGCCTGCGGACCCAATGCTGTCTGTCCCCGAGCAGTGCTCGCGCATAAGCCGCATTGTCGTAACCGTAGTGACTCTCCATGTGCACCGGACGCCCGCCCAGATAACCGTCCTTAACGAGAGCCCTCAGGCGTTGGGCAGCGTGGCTGAATTGGCAGTTGTGGCCTACGGTCAGCTTGAGCCCCTTTTCCTGGGCCAAGTCCACGAGTTGCTGGGCCTCGTGTACATCGACGGTGAAGGGCTTCTCGACATACACGTGACAATGGTGCTCCAGGCAGAATCGGGCAATATCGAAATGGCTCTCCGGCGGCGTCGTGATATGGATAACGTCAGGCCGGGCCTCGTTCACAAGTTCAGCCAGATCGGTAAAGTACCGTTTGACCGGGAATCGTTCGTAAAGCTGCTGGGCCATGAGCGGCTCCCGGTCACAGACCCCCACCATCTCACAACCGCCGACCCTCAGGATCTGGGTGGCGTGGGCGTCAGCGATTTTCCCGCATCCTACGATGGCGACCTTAAGCATGCTGTCCGCCCTGCGCGCAACTCCTGAAATAAAGGCGCAATGCTTCGTTGGTAGGCACTTTGGGCGCCCAGCCCAGCCGTTCTTTCAGCTTTGCGTTGCTATAGCTCGTCCGCCTCCACTCGGCGTACCAGCGGCGGCGATTGAAGGCCGGCGGCAACTGTCCCTCTGAACACTGCGAGTATTTCTCCCACAGATAACAGAGCGCATAGCTGAACATGTGGGGGACGTAGGCTGATTTGAAAGCTCGCACGTTCTGCTTGTACAGCTTTAAGAAGCGCCGGCTCGACGGCGTGTCGTCGTCGAGCACGTTGAATATTTCTCCCTCGACGCCCCTGACCAGGCCGGCCAGGACGATGGCTTCAGCGCAGTTATCAACGTACGTAAACGGTATCCTATTTAAGCCGCCGAGATGCAGGAAGGGCCCAAACGCGCGGATGCCCACGCGCCCCGTAATTTCAGCGTGACCTGGGCCATAAACGCTGCCCGGCCTGACTATGACGTAGGGGACTGCGAATTTATTCGAAAATTCCGTAACAATCTGCTCCTGCTTGACCTTAGCGAAGCAGCACGCGTTTCCAGAGAGCTCCGGATGCACCTCGACGGGACAGGATTCGTCCAAGCGCCTCGATTTCTGGCGGTTGGTATAAACGACGAACGAGCTGACAAGGACAAATCGCTTCAGGCACGCATACTGCACGCTTGCCTCGAGCAGGTTGCGTGTGGTGACGACGGAGTTCATAAAGGCATCGGGAAAAGACTTCTCACCGGTGCCGGCGGCCAAGTGATAGATGACTGTTACACCTTTGCTTGCTGCTTCGCAATCCGCGCGGGAGAGGAGATTGCCTGGAAGCACCTCGATCCGCGTCTCTGGCGGTCGGCCTTTGATGCTAGCTTCGAGCCTAGCCAGGTCGCTCGCGGGCCGGGCGAAACAGACCACATTGCGAAACCCGCGATCCAGCAGGCTCTCTACGACCCGAGAACCTATGAAACCCGAGGCGCCGGTGACCAGGATCCGATCATCGGGGGCGGCGATAAAGGAATCGGGTGACACGGGCTTCGGTGCCTGGCAGCCGGGCGGTCCACTTTCACTACTTGCTACGTTAACTGATCTAATGTTCATCCGCTGACCTCACACAGGCGGCCGCGACCAAAGTCCGACTCTTCGCTGCCCTGCTCGCGTTCCGAGTCACAATCTGCTGTCAAATGTGGAGAAAGGCAGATGCTTCGCTGCACTCAGCACGACATCTTTATCTCTTGCGAAGTTGCAGACCTCCAATCTGGCGCTAAGCCCGCGCCACTACTGGAGATTCGTGCTCCCGCAGCCATTCCTCAAACACCACGAGGCTAAACAGCATTTTGTGGTTGTCCTCTTGGCCGGAGGAGTGCTGCTCGAAAAGCTCGCGCACAGCGCTCGCACGAAGGTATTGATACATCCTGGAACTGTCGTCGAGGAGAGTCTCGCGCATTCTGCTGTCGATTGCACCACGGAACCAGACATCCACCACGTTGACCGCAAAACCTCGTTTAGGACGCTTTAAAATCGACTCAGGAAGATAGGCCCCGCACAGTTGGCGGTGCAACCATTTCCGGGAACCGTTCCTGACCTTGAGGTTGGCGGGCAATCGTTCCACATATTCGACAATCTCTTTATCAACATACGGCACACGCAGTTCGAGGCTGTGAGCCATAGAAAGCTTGTCCGCATACATCAGCAGTTCGTCCGGGAGCGTAGACCGTACCTCCAGGAACTGGAGGCCGCCAAGCTCGTCGGTCTCCGACATCAGGTCCACCATGCTCGCCCAGCACTCCTGTATCATGTCGCCCGAATTGGGATCTAGCAAGCCGTCCTTGAATAGACCGTCGACTTGGTCGCCCGGCAGGACCGAGAGAACGTGCTGATACCTGGCCAGCCGTTCAGGGATCGCCAGCGAGTAGACTCCCCGCTTAAGAGTCTCGTTTCTCGGCAGGGCGGCGATAGCGGAAGAGATAGGTGCGCGCATCCAACCCGGCAAACGCGCCCATAGGGGGCCGTAGCGGACGCCGAGATGACGGCGATAGCCGCCAAACATTTCGTCGGGCCCCTGCCCAACCAAAGCCACCTTGACGTCCTCTCGTGCTCGCTGGCAAACGAAATACATCGGAACAATCGAGGAAGCTGCGATCGGTTCTTCCAGGCAAGCAACAATCTTCGGCAGTGTCTCCTCGAAAATCGATCTAGTAATCGTGACAGTGGTGTGCTTCGATCCCAATATGCGAGCGGTCTCTGCGCCGTCCACTAACTCGTCGTCGGCGAAGGTCGAGCCATATCCTACGGTGTAGGTTGGCCAGGAACTTCCATTGTGATTCATGAGGGCCAGAAGCAGTCCGGAATCGATGCCACCGCTCAAAAGCAACCCGACGGGCACATCGCTGATGAGCTGGCGCTGAACGGCCCTTTTGTAAATAGCCAGCAACTCCTCCCTGGCATCATCAGGCGATTTTGCCGGCGCAAAAGGAACGGGCTTGAACCGGTACCATCGATTCAAATGGCAAGAGCCGTTTTGGACCGTTAGCTTGGTTCCCGGGGCGAGTTTGCGCACCCCCTTGAGGATGGTGTACGGAGAGGGCGTGTAGCGATAGCGCAGGAAGAGGTTCAGCGAGGTTGGATCGATCTCCGCCCCCCCCGGCATCGCGGCGCGAACCGCGCGCATCTCCGAGCCGAAATACAGACGGTCCCGATCAATTCTGTAGTAGACCTGCTTGATCCCGAATGGATCCCTAGCCAGGACCAGCCGCCTCTGCCGCGCATCCCAGATGCCGAGCCCGAACATGCCATTGAGTCGATCGAGCACGTCATCGCCCCACTGGTTGTATCCATGGACGATGACCTCTGTATCCGATTTCGTCTGAAAAACGTGGCCGTAACCTTCCAGTTCTCGTCTGAGCTCGAGGAAGTTGTAGATTTCACCGTTGAAGATCACCCAAACCGATTCTTCCCGGTCCGACATGGGCTGATGACCGCCCCCAAGGTCGATGATCGAGAGTCGGCGAAAGCCGAGTCCGAGTGGCCCGTCGATGTAATAGCCCTCGTCATCCGGGCCTCGATGAACGAGGGTATTGGTCATTCGCTTGATGTCCTGACGAACAGCGGGAGCCCCGCTCCCAAAGTTATATTGTCCGCAAATGCCGCACATTTGATGGCCGTCGTTTCACCGCATTTTGACTAGGGATGGACGGCAGGGCGAGTGCCGAACAAGTCCGCCTGGCTTAACGCTTGCGTTCATAAATTGCGTTGGCAGACAGCAACTCTCCAATCCGCGTTAGCAAACACCTACAAGGTTGTCACCGCCTTCATGATGTCTTTACCACGTGGGAGGGAGCCGGCTCACTGACGTGCTGAAGGGCCCCTCCGAGCTAACAGCCAGTGACGAACGCGTCCATGAAGGCCCAGAGCATAACGATTCTTGCTGACGTACTTGTCGCGCACTTCCGAGAGCCTTCTTCGGATTAGTGCCTTCGCATCCCACCGAAAACCGAGCCTTTCCTGGCTGGCAAAATCGTTGCGATAGATGACGGAAACCGTTACTGAGCTGTGAGGATCCAGGTCCGCTGAAAGCCGGACTGCGGAACCTTCAACCTGGAAGGAGCGGTCGGGCACGCCGTCCCGCAGAATGTGGTCAACAGGGGGACATTCGACCGAGTGCTTCCATTCCACCGCAAACCGCTGCATGGAGTCCCGATCGTTCGCAAGACGCACGGCGCTGGAATAGGCCCGGACGCTATACGCACCATCCGGAGTTTTGCGTCTAAGAGCTGAGTTAATGATCGCCATTTCGAGACCACACCATCGGATGCCTGGCGCGATCGAGTTGATCATCAATACAGCCTCAATCAAAGCCGCAGGCCGCTTGAACACGTCATGGTGCCCGGCGATGAAGGCAGGCCTGCCGAAAAAAAGACCAAAGGCGATATCCTGCTTCCTGGCGTATTCGGCGTTCGTGCGTGGAAACAGCGGGAACTCTCCATGCCGCAGAATTGCCGGCTGCGCAAGTTCCCTTAACGTGAGGTTCACCCGGCGGCCGGCGGGGTGCGGCGGGCCGTTCACGGCGGCCAAGAAGCTGCGCGATTTGAGGACCCGAAGCGCTTCGACGGAAAAGTCGTCGTGCGGAAATACCATAACCTTGGGGCAACGAAGTGCGGTGGCATGAGCATGGAAGCTCATCCGAGCCTCGGCAATTCGGAGCATAGTGTTGAGCCGGTCGGAATCGGCTGACACAAACTCGCCCGCAGTATGGTCGTTCCCGTGAAAGCAGATTGCCAGCCGGTCACTGTTCCGCCGGAACATCTCCACAGTTCGTCTGGAGCTTCTCCGGTAATTGTGAGGAATGAACGCGACCGTCGTGGCGAAGTCATACTCCTTCATCAGATTGAGCAACGATCCAAAATCCAAATATCCGTATTTCGGTTGAAGCAGCGGATCGTCGAGGATAAAGGAAGCGAAGTTTTCCAGCGGATGCCAGCACTCTTCGCGAAATATGTAACGGAGGGCCATGGCCTGAGGCACGAACCGTGAGAAATACTCGCTCATCGGTAGGTCGCCCGCTTCACGGTCTATGTCCCACGTGTCTGCGCTACCTAAGAAGAGCATTTCGGCTGTTTCCCGTTTCGCGACTGCCATAAAGGGACTGCCGCCGATACAGATTGCCGCCCGGACAGCATCACTTGCGGGGCCAAGCGAAAAGACGTAGTCGTTAGCAGCACTTGCGGGGCCAAGCGAAAGACCAGAAAAGGGCCCACATAGATCTCGTGTATTCGGCCCGATCTCATAAGGCTCCCCGGAACCTGCAATTCGCCGTACAGATGCCGTCTCGCTCCCACACAGTGCCTTAACCAAACGGTCACAGAAGGGGTCTGGAGTGAAGGCGTGAATCAGCAAGTGTGGAAACCGCGATGCGAGGCGCAACGCAAAATCCTCGCGCAGAACACCGCCTGTCGATTCCTTCAGAACCCAGGGGTTCACAACGAGGCACTCGGCTTGCGCACGAGAGCCTGTTTCTGCTGGGGCCGCATGGAGCAGTTTCTCCACAGATACGAGCTCACAAGCTATTCCCAGATACTCGGCTAGTCGGATGAGGCGAGCGTCTGACGGTTGTGGCTCACCGGTGCGCGGAACGACGAGTTTCATAGAGTAGCCGCTGGGCTAGCGCTTTCCACCGCCGTGGTTTCTCGTACTTTGTTTGCTGGCACGCCGAGAGTGAGCGGCTTAAGTCTCCGGGAGAATTCCTTCATGCTCGTTGTCGGGGTGAGCAGAACTCCGCAGGTTGCCACCGGAACAGCCGGATTACCTTGTACGACCGTCATCGGAGGTACCGAGCGGGTCACAACGCTTCCCGCCGTAACAACGGCACCGTGGCCGATGGTTACGTTGGGCAGTACGATCACCCCCGGTCCAACAAATGCATCGTGTTCGATCCGTACCCCCTGCTGCAGTTCTCTCATGTGGGCGATCACAGTTACCCGAACACCGATCCAAGCACCATCCTCAATGGTGATCAAATGTGGACACGCTGTTTCGAGAAGCACGTCCTCGCTAATGAAGACTCCTTTTCCAATGTGGACTCCGCGGGCGCGGTGGAGCTGAACTCGTACTGATTGGCCGCCTGGAAGTATCCTCGCCAACAGTTGGAGTGAGCGGCTCACCAAACCCCGCAGGACAGGTTCCTTCATTTCATTCTCCGCCGTTTGGGCACGGCTGCGACAGTTTGCTGGCAAGAAACTGCTGAAGCGCCTCAAAGCTGCCCAACTTCAATAGACCTTCGAGATCTATGTCTACCCCAAATTCTTGATCGATCAGAGCAACTAGAGTCACCGCTGCCAAGGAATCCACATCCATTAGCGACTCCATCTTAGCTGCCTTAGCTGCGTGACCCACTTCCTCAGTCAGGGTTGGAAAGACGGATAAAATACAACGAACCAGGCGGTCGTCCAGGTCAGCCACAGGTTCCTCCTCAGTGTGTTGGCTATGGCAGGCACTGCTAAACTCTCAAAGGTGCGATCGCTCCAGGTACTCGAGAAGAAGCTTCTCTTTCGTAACCGCCCACGCAATATGCCTATTCTCAAAAGCGACCGCGGGGCGGGGGCGCCTTACTACGACAGATCCCTTGAGTTGCACCGCTTTCAAATGAGCGCCCAGATCCTCCACTTCGTAGCACAAATGGTGAAGTCCGCCACCCTTTTGAAGAAAGCGAAGAACTGGTGACCCCTCACCCGCAGGTTCTACCAGTTCGATGAGAGGGTCTCCCGGACATGGTGTTCGCAGAAAAGTCACTCTGGCCTTTTGTAGCGTGTCATGGAAGATCGTTCCGTTCCAGTCAGCACCGATAGATGCCGCAAAACCCTCAATCCCGTTCGCAATGCTTGAAACCACAAAGCCAATGTGATGCAGGCGGGTTCTCTCGTTCATTTTGGATTCTGCAAACGTAGTTTTCGCTGGCTCGACGGTGGTCAACATGCTTAGGACAACATGGGGCCATTCGCAGCATCAACGATGCGATGGAACAAGGCCGGAACCCTGGCATTGAACGAAGGTCTTCCAAGCGAACAGTTCGGCGAAGGCGGCTCTCGGAGCAGTTCAGTTAAGAAACTCTGAATAGGCCCATTGCGAGGCGTCGCCATATAGTCAAAAGTAATTTCAGCAGCCCCCGTCTTTTCGAATAAGTGCGACAAACAGTGATGCTCGATCCGGCGGGAGAATGCCCTACAACTCATGACCCAGGAATCCACACGTAATTTGGATCCGACACTTTTCCCGACGATAACCGTTATCTTACCCAGAGGACCGAACTTATCTTCGTACGAAGCAGTCAGGAGAAAAGCAGACGGCTCTCGAAGAAGGTTCAGCCATTCCGATTCGTTGATTCGTCTGCCATTGAGATTAAACTGATTGGTCTTATTGATCAGCTCAAAGGCTCGACTGTCCCGGACATCGTGTTTCAGGGAAAAGGAAATGGTCGCCTCGGCATTGCGAAGAAAATCGTCCGCGTTAAGCTCTGGCGCCTGCAGAGAATCTCTAAACGCCGCCGTTGTCCGAGTGTTCTGTAATCGGATCTCGTCCTCTGTGGATACGGTGCTTTTCCCGAAGCGGTCCCGCAACCCGGTAAGAAAGCACCAGAAGGCTTCGCAGTCGGTCTTGGGAAATGCAACGCATTCCATTTGTGGGAAAGCAGCATGGACCTCGGCCACTTCCATGGGGCTGTCATCAATAAAGACAACATCGTCCGGCGCGATGTTCCACTGTTCTAGGATGCGATGCACGGACGCAGACTTCGACCCCCAATTGGCCTCCAGGGGAAAGAGTCTGTCCCGAGGGAGGAGCATATCACTCCGAGCCAGGGCCTGCTCTACCAGTGCCGAATCATTCTTGCTCGCGACCGCCAACAGCACGCCAGCGCTAGCTAAGGAGTCGAGAAAGCGCTGATACAGGCCGTGCACATGCGCTCCTTGGGACGCGTCCCAAGTAACACCTTCCACGCCGGTTTCTCCCAGAATTCCAGCCCAAAGCGTATCGTCAAGGTCAGTGATTAGGCCTTTTTTGGGTGGCACTTCTCGGATTAGTGCTGCGATTAGTTCAGCTAGTCGTGACGCATGCTCAAGGCTGTATGGGAAACCCGAGGTGATCTCAGCCTTAGGATCGAAGCGCTGCCTGAATGGCGAAACTTCGTCAAGGCGTTGGGAGGCCACTACCCTCGTGCGCGCACAGGCCGAAAGTGACGTCGCTAGTGATGCGGCGATTTCCCTGAGTTCGCACTCTCGGTGATGGGCCCTGGTCCCTGGGGTAGAGAAAATTGGGGGTAGCGGGAGTGTCGGCACGCTCACGTAGACCGGCGCCCGTTCTGCTAGTCGCTCGACGAGACGGGTGAGGCGTTCGCTTTGGCGGCGAGCTGAGCCCACGATATCAGGCAGGTCCCCTCGACGCCAACTGCCTAGCGAGCGAATCCCCAGCCTTGGATCCAGATCGGCCCACTCAACTATTACACAGGCCTCGCCACCACCCGCCGCCTCTAATCGCTCGAGATTGCCTGCAAGATCGCCGAACAAACCTTCTTTGACCTGGATACGGCTCGCTGGAAAACTCGTTCGCAGATAGGCCTCGAGAAAAGTCTTGAAATGAAGAGGCGTGAATCCACAAAGTAAGTATATCTCCCGGGTGGATACCTCAACGGCAGGTCGCTTTACAACTTCGAGAGCCTCTAGAAGTTTCATACGGTGGGTGCGGCGTGAAGATTCGGTTCAGCCATCCTGGCGGCCGAGCTTAGGAGTCCCATATCTGGAACGGTCGCCGACCTGCGCCCTCGAGCGGCATCCAGGAAAGTACACATCCGGACTAACCTTGGGCCACCTTGAAATTATCGATCGGTTTGAATGTCAAGACGGATACAAGGATGGCCTTGAGCTTGGCCATCTGTTCTTTACGGTGGAAGGCCATGAGTTCTTTAGAGACCGAGCGAGGCGTGCGGCGGAGAAAAGCCCAGCAGTACCCCAGTCCTAAGGCTAGGCCGCCGATGATGAAGGGTTGCTTGGCGGCCCGGTAGGTCACCCGGAACAATTCCCAGACCGGATGCCCACCCAGGTAGTAGTCTTTCTCCCCGTAGGATAGCAAAGAGGAGAGGACACTGCGTTCCGAGGTCCCCAAGCGCCGGTAGTGAAAAAACGACTTTTCGCGGAACGACTCAGTCTTCCAACCCATCATCCGGGCGGTTGTTACCGCCATCCAGTCAATTCCCCCACCGCGGTGCGGGATATAACCGCCAATTTGATCCCAGCATTCCTTCCTGAACAGCTGGCAACCGCCCGCAACATGTTTATGTCCCTCGAAACTATCTGTGTCCGAACTGTACCCTTCCTCTCTGAAGACTGTTCCGGCCACACCAAGGGTAGGGTCCCCCGAGAATTTTCTGGCAAGAAACTCGAAATGGTCCTTTTCAAAGGAAATGTCGGCATCCAAGTTGCCGATGATTTCGTATTGGAGGCCCTTGACTCTTTCATAGCCGGCGTTGAAAGCCCCTACCTTAGCTGCAAAGCTGCGGTCACGCCGTTGGGGCATCTGGACCATTTCGATCCAAGGATATTGCGCGACATAGCGGCTTACGATTTCTGGGGTCCCGTCCGTCGATCCATCGTCCACGATCACCCATTTCACCGGCAGGACCGTCTGCTGAATCACCGATTCGATCGTCTTCTCGAGGAATGCCTCTTCATTGCGAGCAGGGGTGATGAGAGCGTAGGAGGGGAGAGAGCCGTCTTGATCCGCGTCATCCGCTCTCACCTGCGCCGTACTGGCGCTGGCATCGCCGCCCGTAGTCACTATGTGGCGACCTTGGTCCGCTTTCCGGCCATACGTGTGATAGCTCAAGTCCGTAGACCGTCTCCGTTTGCTGAAAACCCTGTCGTATGCGGCAAGCAGATTCTCAACAGAGTGCTCCCACGCGAGTTCCTTTTCCACCCTCCGTCTTCCGAATTCTCCCATTCTCCGTCGTTCCTCTGGCCGCTCAAGTAACCAGAGAATCTTGTTGGCGAAATCAGCCACCTGATCTAATTTGTCAGCATACAGAGATGTTTCTTTGGCGCTAAATCGACCCTCCTTCGAATCAAACTGGACAATGGGCTTGCCCAGAGCCATATATTCCATGATCTTAATCATGGTAGAGATATCATTCATCTCGCACGGCCTGTCGGGATTAACGCAGACATCGGCGGTTGAGAGAATCTCCAACAACTGCTCGTCGGGAATTCTTCCGGTAAAGTTGACCATGTCCCCGAGATTTTTGTCCTGTACCATCCACCTCAGTCCAGCCAATCCCGGCCCGCCCCCGATACAAGTGAAATGGATATCTCGCCGCCCCAAGGTCTTGATGTGCAGTGCGACATCCAGGAGGATATCCAAGCCCTCCTGGATGCTCATGGTTCCCACGTAACCGACGAGGTAAGGTTTGCCGTATTTCAGAGCAGAATTCGGAAGAACAGCCTTGAAAGTTCTCAAATCTGGGCCGTTGCGGACAATGAATACATCCTCCGGGTCTAGGCCGCCTCTGGTTACGGCAAGGTCTCTATAACTGCCGTTGGTGCACATGACCACATCGCTGAACCGGTAGGTTAGCTTTTCAAGCCAAACCTGCGCTTTATACAAGAGCCCTTTTCTGCCATATTTCGAGAGATATAGCTCCGGGTTCGCATCGTGATGGTCAAAGACGTACTTGATCCCCAAGAGTTTGAATGGCAGAGCAATCAAGAAAATGTTGTCCGGAGGATTACAGCCCTGAATGGCATGGAATCCACGCCGCAGATAGATCCACCACGTGTACAAGAACTCCCAAAAGAGCGCCCAGCCGTACTCGTGTAGATACCCGAGAGGAGTATTTCCTTCTCTGGGCAAAGGATGTCGGTAGATATGAATCCCATCGATAACTTCATGCCTTTGCTCGTAGCCCTTGCCCCTGGGACACAATACGGTCACTTCGTACCCGCTCTGTTGCAGGGAGGCGGCCTCCTTCCAAACACGCTTGTCGAAAGGAACGGGTAAATTTTCTACGATGATGAGGACTTTTTGCTTCACGAGAAAGGCCTGAGGCTTAACAACTGTTGAGAATAACTTGCATTAGCCGCCAGGGTTGGGCACTTATCAGAAAATGGTCACGGGCTGTTGTTACTCCGGTTGTTAGTAACCGAAGCTAAGTCAACCAGGCACTGACGGTCGTGGAGGTGTTCAGGTATGGTTCGAAAGTCCGGATCTTTGTTGCCAACCACAATGGTTTCAACGCGCAAGCGGCCGGCCCGAACGCCGGCCGCAATGAACTCGCCAATCTCGGCCTCGATGATCGGAGATTGGCCAGCGTTGATCAGGTCAACTTTTGTTTTGGCCCGATCCACTCCCGTGCGAGACACCCCGCGGACACCGCACGACGTACCTAAACCGAAGATGCTGACTTTCAAGAAGCCTCCTTTTCTTTAGACCGGCTCTACTCCCGTGAAAGATGTACTGTGCTGTTGCACATTCGGCGCGTGCTGGTGGACAGAGACCCACTAGTGTGTTCCGAATCGAAACCACGGCACCGCTGCGCAACAAAGGCGTCTTTCATTATGTTTCCATGGAGTAAGAAGCAAAGGCTTCTGAACATTTGTGATTGAGCCCAGCGATGCATGGGAGTGTCGTCCCAACCTAGGAGAAGTTGACGACTTCGGAAAGAGCCGTCCGACTTTTGCCACACCGTTAGGATTTGGTTGAGAACGATCGACAGGATGGCGTCAAGTTCCGGAAAACGTCCTCTCAGCAGTATGGCCAGGTTAACGCACTCCGCGTAGTCGTACAGCTCTCGCCGGTATACTGTCAACCGAGGAGGACGCGAGAATGGTCTGGGCAAACCTCGCTCATCAAACAAATTTCTAACGTAGTACGCGATTCCGCGTTCTATTGCCTTCGTGCACCTGCGATCACCGGTAAGCATCTCGATTTTTGCGAGTGCTTTCAAAACAAAACAAGTGTGAAAATGATCGATGAAATGTCTTTTTCCATCGTTGGCGTAGTACCAAGAACCGTCTGGATTCTGGCACTCAATGACGAAATTCAGATTTCTTTGCGCAATCTTGCGGTACTTTTCTTCTGAGAAATCCAGCGCCGCGCTTGTCAGGAGGAACGCTCGATAGGCGTTTGCGTTTATGACACTCAGTGAGTGCTCCGGGTCCGGAGTATAGGAACAGGTAGAAGCGCTTGGCGACGTTTCAAAGTCTTTATAGTCGCGACAAGCATGTTCGGCGATCGATCGCATCACCTGAAACCATTTCTTGCCGCAGTCTACCTTATAAGCTTCTTTGAACGTTTCATAGATATAAGGTACCGTCGTAATAAGCGGCGTACCTTCCTTGATCGTGCCGTGCAGCGTTTCCCAGTTGTACGGGTACCCCCAACAGTAGTGATCGTAGCCCTTACAGCGAGTCCCCTCGAGAATATATAGAAAATGGAGTGCCCTCCTATAATATTGCTCATCTTCAAGGACCTTGCCCAAGAAAAAGAAGCCCATAGCGTAGTGCGCATCAGCGATCGGGAATCGCTGAGGTTTCCAGAATAACCTCCTTGCTGAAGGGACGAATGCCTCGCAAAAGACCATCGGAGAGACAGCTAGTATTCCGAGGAGTCTTTTTCGGTAATATAGAGCCTTAGCGCTTTGCCCGTACGGTCCTGCGTAAAAACTCTGGAAGTCGTAGGAAACCTCTCCGTAGTGATCGAGCCACTGGACAAACCGAAGAACGGCTTCGAGAACCTTCTCTTTAGGTAAAACTGCCGTTCGAGACTGTACATTACTGCCTGGTTCGGCTGGCTCAAGCCGGTTTAACACGCATTTCACCTCAATCAAGAAAGAGTCGGTGTGTCAGCTCCAGCGTCAAGAGCCTGTGAATCTCGGTTGTGTAGTTGCGGTCGCCTCTTAGATGTCCATTGACAATAGCTTGGACGCTTTTGGGCTGAACGTACGGCCGCGCGAGCGAGCGTTTGTCAAGCAGCATCTCACGGACGTAATTCGCTAGTTGGTCGCGATACCACACCCTAAAGTGAAAAACCTTGTGGCGGCCGAGCCAAAGACGCTCTAAATGCAGCGGCGCAAAAAAGTGGTCTATGCGGGCAATCCACTGCGGCATGCCGTAGTCATAAGCGTATTCAGCCTTGAATAGAAATTCTAGAAAGGTGCGAGTAAAGATGCTGTTGAGGCCACCAACGCCGCGATCCGAGCGCAGCCTTGCCAGGGCGGGATTGCCGTCCCGAATGAGTCGCAGCCTCCCTTGCGCGTTGGTGGCGATGGAGTCTGGAGCTCTATACACAGTCTTGACGACATCGTTGTCGAGATAGGGGGAGCGAACAGCTACCTGGGTCTGCTCCAGGTCAAGCACACCATAGTGGTGCCAGGGCGACTGGCGGAAAGCGGCAAAGGTAACGGGGTGGACCCGAAGGCTCGTATCATACGTCTCCTTGGCGGCATTGAGGTGACACAGCATTTCCGGCGGGAACAGTCCCGTCGCCGGTTCTTCTGGCTTGAACATCACTGCATGAAGAAGCATTTCGCTCCCATAAGTCCCCACGATGCGTACGGGAGCTATCTCCCGAGCCCGCTCGTTCACGTATAGGTCCGGAGAGCGGCCAAGATCCACACAGGCGTCCGTTAGGTAGATCGAGCGCTCGGCGTAATGTGGGAACCGTGAGAGGAACTCGTTGCCGGTAGTAATAACCTGGTGCGACTGACCGCAAATCTTCGCAACTTTGCGCGCTAAGCGTACGTCCTGGTTATCTCGATATATACTGCCGAACGTATAGCAAGGCAACGGCTCATGTGGTGCTTGGCGCCACGCCATGATGATGCGTGTATCCAAGCCCCCCGTCAGCGACACTCCAATCCGCTCACCCCCGTTGAAATACCGCGGAAGATTGCCCACAAATGCGCTTCGTAACTGGCAGTAGTACTCTTCAGGCGGGAGCGCTTCCTGCTGCTCCCACTCCTTCGGTTCGAAGTACGAACTCCTTGACTCGAGCGCACCATCGTGGAAGACCCAAGCCGAACCTGGGGGCAGAACATAAATACCCGGAAACAGCGTCCGATTCTCGAGCACACACCCACAAACAACGAATTCTCCAAGTCCGCGCGGATCGGTGCGGCGTAGTTCCGGGCGAACTTTCAGAATGGCCTTTGCTTCCGCAGCAAAATAGAACGCGTCCTTCGATTCGTGATAGTAGAAGCGCTGCAGTCCGTAACGATCGTTGAACAGCATCGCCGTACCTTGACGCCGATTCGCGACCAAGCCTTGAAATCGACCATTCAAGCCTCTCGGGAAATCCGCCTCGTCTTCGTAGCGATGAACTAGGTATGAGGATTGCTCATTCGAGAACTGGTGTCCGCGTTGCCGAAGCGCCTTTTTCAAATCAGGGTGGGGAAATTCCTCTCCCGAGAAGAAAAGTGTAATCTCGCCGTTTTCGTTCCGAACCGGCATGCCATCGGCAAAGCCGCCTCGTCTGGCTACCCAGCCGACGTAGATACCATATTCCGGATCACTCCAGGTGCCGCAGGTGTAGAACGGCTCATGGTGTAGACACTTCACCATTGTGAGTACCTGTTGCTCGGCAGCCGCTCTGGGTAACTTGGTGATAACACCCACGATTCCGGGCAAAGCGATCTCCTAAAACGACTCCGGTTTTACGTGAAATTTGTGCTGGTACCAACGGTTGCGCAGTTCACGCAACGTCGCCGCGACCGGTTCCGGCACGCGCTCAGCAAAGCGCCGATGCAACCCAAGACGAAACGCGACAGCGCCCCATCGAGTGAGTGGAACGTAATAGCGGGGGATTTCTATTCGCTGAAACCCATTCCGCTCTTTGAAGTCACTTAAGCTGCTTTGTATCTTCTTTCCGTAGGCGAAGTTCGCATACACGAGGTGGCTTATGCCGAGATTGGCGCAGGAGCGCACGGCGTGCGCGACTAGAGCGTTTGTCGGCGCTTTATCCCGGTAACAAATCAGCGACAGGATGTGCATCACTCCCGCCTGCGTTCGCGTATCGTCAACAGTCAGCTTGATGAACCCAATTAACTTATCGCGATCGAAGGCGCCGATAAAAACGCTGCTATCGAGAAATGTTGCGCTCATGGCGCGCACAGCTTCTAAACTCTTGCCGTAATGTGGAAACCGCCGCCCCTGCCTTACTGGAACCTCGTTATAGATCTGCCAAATTCCGTGAACGAGCGCGTCGTCAAAAGGCACTTCTCGGATCTCAATCCCTTTCTTTTGCGCTTGTTTGGCCTTGTTGCGGGCCTTAAAGCCAATCTTTTGTGACCACCAGTGATCAAACGTGGATATCGGCAGAACCGCCAGGTTGTCCCATTCAAAAGGATATGGGTATCGCGGCGAGGTCTCCGGCAGTTTTTGCAGAAACGTGAAAAGATCTGCTCGCGTATTCGAACGACGCAATGCAGCAATCGCTGATTCCGGGTCCGCCAAGAACTTGTAGCCATCGCCGTCAACGTGCGCAAGCCGGCAGAGCTGGCCTTGCACGAGCACGCCCCTAGCTTGAAAGCTGAATTCGGCTATTTCCCTCGACATCTGTTTCAATGAGTTCATGTGAGATCCGTAATCATTGCGGGCTCCAACCGGGGCGGAGCTGAGTGTCCACCGACACCCACGTACTCGAAGCCGTTGCCTGTTAGATCATCGAGCGGCAGAGCATTTCGTCTGTCAAGGATTAAGGGGCCCGCAACAAGTGTTAGAAGCCGAGACCAATCCATTTTTCGGAACAGAGATTGAAATTACCAGCGGATTCAGCACCGTTGCTTATGCCGGCCGCTCCGCTAGCGTGAAGTCAGCAGGCTCACCAGATACGTGCTTCGAAGTCATCCGACTCTGTACAAATCGCACGCTCTCCTCTACAACCCGGTGCTGTTGTTCATCCGTCATCTGCGGGAACATGGGGAGCGACACAATCTGGTCGGCGATCTTCTCACAAACTGGGAAATCGCCCGGTCCGTAGCCTAGTGAGCTGTAGGCTTTCTGCAGGTGCAACGGAATTGGGTAGTGGATTCCAGTACCGATGCCCGTCGATTTCAGATGAGCCATGAATCCTTCTCGGTGCTCCATGCGAACAACATAAAGGTGGTACACGGACCGGGACCAAAATGGTTCGTAAGGCAGGATCATTGAGCTTGCCTCCTCCGCCAGCAATCGGTTGTACTCAGCAGCACATTCATTGCGCCGGTCATTCCATTTTGAGAGGTGATTCAGCTTGACATGCAAAATACCGGCTTGAATTGCGTCGAGTCGTCCGTTGTAACCCTCAAGCTCGTGGTAGTACTTTCTTGCTTGGCCGTGATCGCGCAGCATTCGGACTTTCGCTGCGATTTCCGAATCGTTCGTTGTCACCGCTCCTGCTTCGCCGCAAGCACCAAGGTTCTTGCCAGGGTAGAAGCTGAACGCCGCTGCCCGGCCCATCGAGCCCGCCTTCCGCCAACCAGAGCCATGATTGAGTTCGCGTGACAAATACTCAGCTCCATGGGCCTGACAAGCATCTTCGACAACTATCAGTCCGTATTGTTCGGCCAGAAAAATGATCGGGTCCATATCCGCCATTTGTCCGTAAAGATGAACCGGAACGACAGCCGTTACTGGCCGTCCGCTGCGCTTACTGATGAGTTTTCCCGACTCGTCGACCGTGCACTCGTTGTTCAAATAGTCGCGAAGCTTCTCCGAGTCCATGTTGTACGTGCGTTCGTCGATGTCGACGAACTCGGGAAGACCTCCCGCCTGTGATATTGCTTCCGTGGTGGCAATGAATGTGTGGGGAACGGTTACGACCACCTCGCCTGGCCTTACTCCCGCGGCCATCAAGGCAAATCGCAGAGCATCGGTTCCGCTATTAACCGCCACAGCATGGTCGGTAGTACAGAACTCGGCATATGCCTTCTCGAAATTTTCCACCATCGCACCACCGATGAATCCAGCCGTCCTTAGAGCTTGCTGGAAAACAGCCGTCAACTCCTGCTCAAGCTCAACGTGAGGAGTAATAAGATCAAGGAAAGGAATATCAGCAGAAATGCTCACTTCACCTCCAGGGCTTGGTCGATATGACGCAGGAGCTTTGCGGGATTGCCTGCCACGATTGTGTTCGCGGGAACGTTTTTCGTAACTACACTGCCGGCACCAACGATGGCGCTTTCACCGATACTGATACCCGAGAGAATGGTCGCTCCAGAGCCGATCGAGGCACCCTTCTTAACCAACGTTCGCTCAACTCTCCAGTCTGCTTCAGTCTGCAGCTGTCCTTCACTCGTTGTGGCACGTGGGTAGCTGTCATTGATAAACGTGACCCCGTGTCCGATAAAAACATTGTCTTCGATCGTGACCCCTTCACAGATAAAAGTGTGGCTCGAGACTTTGCAGCATCTACCGATGATCGCATTTTTCTGGACTTCAACAAAAGCACCTATTTTGGTTTCATCGCCGATTTCGCATCCGTAAAGATTGATGAATTTGGACAGCTTTACACGTTGTCCGAGTCTGACATCAGGAGCGATGCACAAATATGACTCGGTCACTCGTTTACTTGCGTCGGGATCCATATGCTCTCCTGCAATTGGTTGGAGTGCTGAGCTCGCCTCTTAGGATGGAGCCAGAAATACTCGAGGTACAGATGTCTAGTTAGCGAACCTCTGAGGGTGTTCGACTTTCGATGAGTGAGATACGCTGAAGTCGCATCACAGATAAACGAGTCCACCTCGTTTGCGAACGGATTTGTTTGCCGCTTCCAGCATTTTAACTACTCGCAAGCCGGCTGCTCCATCATTGAACGGAGTGTGATCGTTGGAGATGCAATCCATAAAATACGACAGTTCTTGGCGCAAGGCCTCGACCTGCTCAAGCTGTGGAGCCCACATATCCCCGGAACGATAGTTCACAAGAAGCTCATACACCCCCTCGGGGGTGGCGATATCTACGCCTTTGTCGTAAACCTTTATCTTTTCGTCGGCTTCTAGATCGTTCCAAACGAGCATCTTCTTCTCGCCCCCGACAAGTGTCGTCCTGACTTTCACAGGCGAGAGCCAGTTAACATTAATGTGAGCGATGATCTTGTCCGGAAAATATAGGGTGATAAACGCTATATCTTCAAAGCCATTTAGATGAGTCTGCCCCGTCGCGACCAGAGCTTCGGGGCTCTGCTCAATCAGATGGTCCATGATCGAAAGGTCATGAGGAGCAAGATCCCAGATGACGTTCACATCGTGTTGGAACAGTCCCAGGTTTACCCTGGTCGAGTCGTAATAGTAAAGCTTACCGAGGCTGCCCTCTTGCAATAACTGCTTAATCTTTCGAACAGCACCGGTAAACAGGAATGTATAGTCGACCATGATCTTCAGATTTTTTTGCTCGGCGAGATTGATAAGTTGTTCAGCTTGGCCGACGTTGCTTGTAAAAGGTTTCTCAACGAAGACGTGTTTTCCGTTCTCGAGCGCAGCTTTCGCAAGCTCGAAGTGCGTCCACACGGGGGTTATGACCGCAACTGCATCAATTTCCGCTGAGGAGACGAGTTCCAAAGCATCCGCGGTAACATAAATACCAGGCGAGTTCCTGTGTACTCTTCTACGAGACGTGGAACTCTTGTCACACACTGCGACAACTTCGGCACCTGTTATGCTTTGCAGATTCCTTACGACGTTGGGCCCCCAATAACCGTAGCCTATTACGCCGAATTTGACCGTACTAACTGCTTTCCTGGATACCCCAGCCAGCTGCAGTGGTGTGTACGCGTCTGCCACAATACGGGGATTGGCGGACATCTGTAACTCCTTCCTCTTTCTAATCCTTTTTAATGAGCGCCCTCAAGTACAGCACGGGGAGTGCGCAGCAAAATTTTTATATCGAGCCAGGGCGACCATGTTTCGGCATAAGCCAGGTCGAGACGTACCATCTCGTCAAATTTGACGCGGTTGCGACCATTCACTTGCCAGAGGCCTGTAATGCCCGGCTTCGCTTCCAGCAACCGTCTCCGGTGCCACATCTCGTATGCGGCCACCTCGTAAGCCAGCGAAGGACGTGGCCCAACCAGTGACATCTCGCCCTTCAGTACGTTAAAGAACTGGGGAAGTTCGTCTAAGCTCGACCTTCGCAAGAATGCCCCGACGGACGTGATTCGGCAGTCGTTAGTGAGCTTGTACACTCCTTCTCGATTTCCGTTATTTCCGTTGGAAGGCTGTTTTTCTGCCCTACCGGCGATCAACTGCCTGACGTACTCTTTGTGATTGCCGTCATCGCCGTTGACGTGCATCGATCGGAACTTCAGGAGTGTGAACAGGGCACCGTACTGCCCCACCCGCACTTGACGGAACAGAACCGGCCCTCTTGAAGTCAGCTTGATCGCAAGAGCGATCAGAAGAAACACCGGGCTGAAGACGAGGAGAGCTAAGATGCTTCCCAGCACATCGATGGCGCGTTTTAATATTCTCGGCCTCCTCTGGGATTGCTCGCGGTTCAGAAGGTCCGGATACAATCTTGGATCGTGCGACCTATTTTTGTCGTTGGAATCCCAGTCTTCAGGAAATACATGGAGTGAAATAGTGACTTGGCCACGCTGCTCGACTTTTAGGCGATTCCATAAGACTTCGGTAATGCGCGCCTGTATGACTTCACCAATCGACGCTTTATCCTCGATGCTGATTTCTGTGAAGATGACACCTACTGAAACATCCTTCTTGTACCAACCGAGGACGTCGGTTTCGCGCGTGCAAAGCGACAGCGGCGAGAGTATCTCGGAAATCAACTTGCCGCGTTCCTCTGAACAGCTACAGTTGCCGCTATCTATGAGCATGAGCAGAAACGCCTTCCCCGATCTCTCGCTTCGTTTCCTTTCCAAAACGATGGCTCGCTGAAAATGCTGCTCCGTCAGAAGACTATTGTCGCCATGAGAAGTGGGGCTAGAAGCAGATTCAGTTGTGTTGATACTTTTCATGGTTACAGCAGACTCCGACATACGATCCTGTGGTCTGTATTGATTTGTTAGGCTTCGCTCGGGGGGAGCGGCTATGCGCAATGTGAAATCTCTTGCAGTGCACACTTCGTACGCATAGTTATTGGTTATCCTCAGGGGAGGACGCGGAATTCAGTGCGTTTGTGGCAGCTTGAGAAGAAAGTGCGACTGGCAACTGGCCATTCCTGCGGGAATGAGTCTCTCTCTGAGAATAATAGTAACGGCTGTAGTAGCCACTCTCGACGTCACGCGCACCATTGAGCACGACGCCAATCACTTTCGGATGGTCGAGCGTTTCTAATCCCTTTTGCAGCATGGCTTTCGGGGTGGATCCCTCTCGAACCACCAGCAACAGACCGTCTGCCTGGCGAGACCAGAAACTGACGTCCGCCATGGGCAGCAGCGGCGGTGCGTCGATGATGATCCAATCGAAGCAGGTGCTCAGCTTCTTGTAGAGCTCCAGAAAGCGTGACGACTGCAAAATGTTCACTGGGTCTTGCGGGGCTGAACCTGCCGGCAGAATCCACAACTGTAAATCGTCGAAATGGTAGATGAACTTGCTCACCGTTTCATCTGCCGAGGCCCATTCTCCTATGCCAGGCAAGGCTTTAATGCCCAGGTGCTCGCCCAGCATTGGCTTCCGTAGATCCCCTTCCAGGAGCAGAATTTTTTCGTTGGTATGTTTGGCGAGGCAAACCGCAAGGTTCATCGCTACCATTGTCTTTCCGTCGTTCGGTACAGCGCTTGTGATCACCAATTTGTGAAGCTGCTGCCGTTCCCGCAGGTTGCGCAAGCGTGCGCGCAGCAACCGGAACTTCTCCGCCCCCAGCTTGTTGCTCTCGGTCAAGGTCACGACCCGGCTTTCCTCTCGGACAGCCGGAAGCAGCGACTTGACCTCATTCCATGCGAGACCAGTGCCGGGCTTTTCGGTCAGGGGCGCCGCGGACGTCGATGCCGCGAGAAAGGTATCCGGATCCAACAAGTTGGGGGACACGCCGTTGTCCAATTCCGACTGGCGGAGTGCTTCGTAGACACGGCTCATACGATCTTGACTCCTTCGCCGGAGGAGGTTTCCCGGACCGGACGGTTGCGCGCAACCTGCTCCAGAGCCTCCACTAACTGGAGCAGAGATTTTGCAATGTCTCGTTGTCCACTCGTCACCACAGGCGTAACGACTGGGGGACGACTCATGACATTCAAACGCAGGTCCTTGGCCACTTCATCGATGACCTCGGGGCGGATGGACGGGGCCTTCTCTGCATACGTCGCGATCAGTGCATTTTCACAAACCGTATTGATCAGTCTCGGGATGCCCCTAGAATAGCGATATACACTGGCGATGGTTTCTGCCGGGAACATCGTGTTGGCGTGCGCGTTCGCGCCGGCCCGCTGCAACCGCCGCAGGATGTAGCTCTTGGTTTCCTCTTCTTGTAGAGGTTCCAATTGACAGCGCATCGCAATCCGCTGCTTCAGTTGACGCAAGTCCGGGGAGTCCATTTTCTGGTCCAGTTCCGGCTGTCCGACCAGGACTATCTGAAGCAGCTTCTGCTGTGACGTTTCAAGATTGGTCAACAGGCGAATCTCCTCGAGCAACTCCGGCTCCAGATGCTGTGCTTCGTCCACGATGAGGACTGTCGTTGTGTTCTTTCGATGGCGCGCAATCAGGTAGTTGTTCAACTCCAGCAGCAATGAACCCTTATCCTGATGCGCGGTCTTGATCCCCAAATCGCCAACGAGGTAGCGCAGAAATTCCAGGGGCGAGAGGCAGGGATTGAATATGTTGGCGGAGGCGATGTCTTGCCGGCGCAAAAGCTCCAGCAGGCAACGGACGAGCAGGGTCTTGCCCGTCCCCACTTCCCCTGTGACGACGATGAAGCCCTTGTGCCGCAGTACGCCATGAACGATGGACGCCAGCGCCTCGTTGTGCCGCGTCGTGGCGAACAGGAAATAGGGATCCGGCGAGATCTCGAACGGGTTTCGGCTTAGGCCAAAGAATGTCTTATACATGTCTCACCCGAACAGATACGTCGAGGCGAAACCGGCCGCCATCAGCACCACCATCACACTCAGGACCCCTCTTTGCAGCCACTCGGCCCGGGCCTGCTGACCTTCTTCTGCGGCTGTCGCCAAGGGGGGAATCTCCGCGAGTACCGGGGCAGAGACAATCGTCGCTAGCTCTTCCCTCGAATACAGGCGGTCGTCGAGCATCTCGGCGCCGACCAGAGAGACCATGCCGACTATTAGCCCGGTTACCAGGCCGATCAAATCCAGCTTCAGTCGATTGGGCGAGAACGGCTTCTGCGGGAGGTTCGGGGCGTCGAGCACGCGAAACTGCTCTCCTTGTTGTTGCTTCTCCAGATCGGTCGCCATCCCCGACTGGTTGAGTTTCGCCTGCAATTGCTCGTAGCTCTTGCGCGATTGGTCGTAGTTGCGGGTCAGTTCTGCCATTTGCTGCTCGCGAACTGGGGTCATATTCAGCCGGGCCTGGTAGCTTCCAATCTCCTTCTGCAAATCCTGGATTGCCCGCTGGCGATTCTCGATCTCCACCTTATTGGCTTTGAGCTGGCTCTCTACTTCCATTTCTGTAGGGCTACTCGCGTGGCGGGTTTCGTCCGTCGTTCCGCTCGAGGGCGCCGCTGCAATTCTTGCTTCTACCTGCCGCTTCAGTTTCTCCATCTCCGCAATCTGCTCTTTGACCTTCCGGACATCCGGATGGCGTTCGGTGTAGTGAGATCTGAGATCAGCCAGTTGAGCCCGCAGCCGGGCCAGTTCCTGATCGAGAGCAAGTGGCGTTACCGCCCCTTCGGAATTAGCGGGCCCAACGCTAGCTTCCTGCGTCCGCCATTGTGTCCGCAACGCGTCCAGGTAAACACTCTTTTGTTGGGCTCTTCCAAGCAGGTCGGCCTCCTGCTGGAGTTGCGCTTGCAGCCCGGCCAGGATCTGCACGTTACTCTGCACCTGTTCGGGGAGTTGGCCCAGATATTGGCTCTTGAATTGCTTCACCTTCGCTTCTTGTTCAGCGAGGCCGCGGCCAGCTTCCGCTAATTGGTTGGCAAGGAACTCGGTCGTCTGCGCCGACTGCTCCTGCCGCGTCTTCAGGTTCTCATTAATGAATAAAGAGGTGAGTTGGGCTGTGACCTTCTGTGCCAGCAGCGGGTCGCGGGACAAGTAAGCAACCTTGAAGGCGGTCAAGTTGCCGCTTCGATTCGTGGATTGTACCAACTCAACCTGGATATCATTGCGCATCCGCTCGACCATCTCGTCGCCGGTTACCCGCGCACGCAATTTTGGATAAAGATTGAAATCGTCCATGATGTTCAGCAAGCGTGTGCGGCTCAGGATCTGTTGGGTCATGTTTTGCAATCGATCCTGCAAGTCTGCCGAAACATTGGGCATGACATACGTCTCCGGCACCTTCTGTTGCTCGACGAGAATCACCGTTTCAGAGCGGTAGACCGCCGGCAGGAACCAGGCCAAAACCCACACAGCCATCCAGATTCCGAAGGCGGGTAAGCCAAGCCACCAGCGCCGACGGGACAACACCCGCAAGTGTTTCTTCCAGTCGGTCTTTTCTAACGATGGATCGTCAAGAACTTCGGCCATGATTACCTTCCGAGGGGACGGACAAAAGTGTAAGAAAGAGAAAACCAAACGCGATTCTGATTGGCGGTCGCAACTGGCAGCAGGGGGTACTCGTAGCGCTGTTGCTGTCGTCCATAGAAAACGCTCACCCCCAGGTTGTCGGTGAGGCGATATTCGATTCCTGCATTTCCCTGAAAGGACCGCAGAGGGACGGTTGCAGACACTGTATGCAGCGGATTGTTCCTCGCGTAAGCAACTCCCGCACTTGCCCTCCAGCGCGCAGTCAACCGACGCCTGAATTCGGCAACTGCCTCCTGCAGGTTGACAGCCTCCGCCAGGCCTCCGCCGTCGCTGATTTGCCGCGAATAGCCCGCGTGCAGGCTCGTGTGGCTGCCTTGCCAGTCGAACATGGCACCACCAGCAGGAGACCATTGCGATGGCAACGCCAACGTGCCACCCGCGTTTTGCTGCGGAACGAGCACATCGCTTACAAAGGTAGTGGAATATTGCGGCCCCGCCCAGAGGGACAGAGTCATGTGTGAGCTAAGGGTGAGCGAGTAAAAGCCCAGCATACCGTGCACGGTAGTCCGATTGCCTGGATCAAACATAAACTGCTGAAAATTGTACGTTGCACCCACCCAGTGCCGGTTGGAGAAACGGTGCGCGTAGAAGCCGCCTGCACTCGGGGAACGGGAATCGATGAATCCAGACGTTCCAGTCGTACCCGCGATCGAGCCGTAGTTCACGAAGTAGTAATTGCCGCTTATGCCCACCAGGCTGCTGGCGCTGAACTGGTACGTGAGGCCGAGCCCGCCGTTATTGCCGGTGCTGTCGGCAAGAGGAGTTATCACGGATGAGTTGGACTGCTGCAGGGGACCAGGGCCAGGTGCGCTCCCGAAGAGGCCCGAGAAGAGGTTGTTGGTCTTTGAGAAATTGTCGTGCAGTTGCAGATTGACGTGCGGGCTCAGACGGTAGTTCATTGTGAAGCTAAGGCTGTGGGCAAACTGGTTCTGTGCGCTCAAGTTCTGATTGATCGTGATTCCTGGACTATACGCAAAATCCAAATTCCAACGCTCCCGGCTCTGACGGATCTCAATCTCGGGGACGATGAGGACGCTCACATTGCTGACAGGGTCATTGGGCGTGACGAAGGCATTGTCGTTGTATCCAGATCCCACCTGGATACCACCCATTAGAAAATTGCTGCGCGAGTCGTCGGAGGAGAACGTGAGTGGCATTTGCACGCTGTTCACCGGCGTCGGGGGTGTCAGAACTACCGTATAAGGCAACTCCGGGGCAATTGCAGAGGCCGGGACGGTATGCGCGTCCTGGCCCCAGCCGAAGGTCACCAGGAGAACAGCTGCGATTGCAACAAAAACAAAGAAGAAGTGTTTCACATGTCACCTCATGGAACGACGATCGTGTCGTTCGACTGCAAGGCTATGTTCTGCGTCGGCTTGTGCCCTTTCACAACATCCTTGTAGTTAAAGGGCATCCGCGTCTGGTTGCCATCCGCGGCGCGACGCAGCACATAAACGTCCTTCTGCTTGGCGAAATCTCGGAAGCCGCCAGCCATCGCGATCGCGTCCAGAACCGTCGTCGGATTGGTCAGCACGTAGGAACCTGGCTTCATCACCATGCCGAGCACGTTGAATTTCTGGCTCTTGATCTCCTTAACAATCACGGTGACTTCCGGTTCGGAAACGTAGTCCTTCAATTTCGCACTGATCTCGGCTTCCAGCTGTTTCGCCGTTCGTCCGCCCGCTTGGATCTCGCCCACCAGCGGAAGGGAGATTCGTCCATCCGAGCGCACCGGAACATCGCGTGAAACCTCCGGTTCCTTCCATACGTTGATGGCAAGAACGTCTCCCGTTCCAATGACAAATTCTTCGCTGACTGCACTACCTACGGTCGGCACGGCGCCGTTGGTTCTTTCGGTTGCGGTGATGGCATTATCGGTAAGTTTGTTTGCGGATTTTGAGTCGGTTTGGGCCACGGCGAACAGCGCGCAAGCCAAAAGGACGATTCCCACGGATGCAGCTCGTAGAATCTTGTTCATGACAGCACTCCCGTTGGCAGGCTCAAGACTAGACATGAAGAGTTGTCTTGCGTCCCGCCGCGCCTTGAATAGCGTTGAGAGTCGAGCTTCGCACCTGCACCACATCGCTCGCCTCGACCTCTACCGCCATCGAACGCATGATTAGATCGACCGAAATCACAACCCGGCATTTGTTTTGCCGGCGCAGCAGAATTCCGGTCATGCCTTGCATCGGGCCGTTTCGGATCTCTACTCGAGTTCCCACGGTCAAGTAGGGATAGGGTTCCGCCAGTACGCCCTTGTTCAGTGCTTCCTTCATCCGGTTGATATCGGCTTCTGGCAACGGATGCGGCAGACTGTTAAAGCCGACTAGCCGCACAAAACCCGGAACTTCGATCACACGCAGCCGGTCGCGCAATGCGATGCGCACAAAAATGTAGCCCGGGAACAGGGGCAACTGGACCCGGTGGCGGCCGTTGTTCCAGCGGTGGATCGTTTCATAAAGCGGAAGGAAATGTTCGACGCCTCTTTGCGCGAAATGTTCTGCGACGCGCTTTTCGTGCCGGGATGCGGTGTAGCCCGCGTACCAGAGCATTTCGCTATGGAGGGTGTCTTCTGCCAGAGAGTCCGGTTCAGAATCGATTGTGATCGGTTGCATCATTGTGCTCCGGCTACAGCTTCGCCCCGTCAGTTCGAGATCCATTTCCTTCCAAACCTTTAAGCAACTTCTACTTACGCCGAAGACCGGGGGACAAAATACAGAAACTTGTGCTTAGTTTCCTTGCTGTCCGCTTCGTGCGTGCCGTCGCCATTGCCTTTACTAAATGACGGCTCCGAGGAGGTCGTTTTGGGCAGCTGCATCCGGAAACCCATCTCCGCCGCGGCAGCAAACCCGACTTCTTCGGAGCGAACGACATGTCCATGAGTCCGCAAACGCGCGCCCGTACGTTGTCCACGCAGAGAGGGAAGGGCGACTTCCAGATCCAGGGCAGCTCCCGACGGTAATCCGTCGCCGGTTAGCACGAAAACGCCACATGGGCTGATATCCCGCGTGTAACCTTCGCCTCGCACCGTGCTGCCATCCGGGCGCTGCCACGAAAACGTGACGGAAGCCCTCAGTCGATAGCGTTTGCTTTGTCGAAGGTCCAAGGTTTCGACCTATTCCTGAACGTGCTTGTACAAACTAGCGAGATCGCGAAATCGTCACAAGACCAACAAAGTGCCTGCTCAAACACGCATTTGAGCTGGAACTCACGCCACTTCTTGGGTGCCCAACGAGGTAGGGTTGCGGGCGAGACGTCGTCTTTTGGTCTCTCGAATTAGCCCCAAAAGTGGACACCAGACCCTTGTGAGCAGCGATCCGGTCTCCTCTGATCTGATGGAGCGCCAAGCGATCCGCGACCGATGTCCCGACTATCTAAAGCCTTCGCAGAGCCGCGCGTAGGATGCTCCCGTATTAAGCTACCGACAGCTCCTAGTGTCAGGTCCGCTTGTTGAGCACGATGAAGAAAATGTGGCTGTCGCCGACAGTGTCAGTGCCCGCAAGGAACTCAGCATTCTGACCTGTAGCCTTGCAGGCGTCTCGAGATGTGTTCAAGAAGTGGTCCAGTAGGAGAGGTGGATTTTCGCTGCGGCACTCGATGAACAGCGTCTTCTGCCCAAGGAGCTCGTTTGGAAATTGCTCGTGATCGGTCATCGTGTTGCGGATACAGCTTCGCCCCTTCAGTTCGAGCTCCATTTCCTTCCAAGCTTCTAAGAAACCGCGTACTTAGGACAGTAAGAGCGCAAAATCAAATCGCAACAATGTTCGAAAGGGTTCTTCGCTTGACGGGGGGAGAGCGACTTTCATTTTCAGCGTGACCGCCAATAGCTATCGGTCGCTCGTCAGTGCGAACACTCCGGGCGGGGCTGATATCACGGGTGACTGTTTCTCTGGATAGTTTTTCCCTCTGTGTGTTTCCCCGCGACAAACTGCACAGAAGTGTTTTCAATCAATAACTGCTTGCTCGTCGCTAGTCGATGGTTCGGCCTCTAGCGAATCTGTGCCTCAAGGTATCGGGACCACCGAGTGGACGCAAGGCCCACAAAGTTCATGCTCAGATCGATATCGCTTCTGTCGCCGACTCCCCGAAAGTGGACGCCGGGTATTTCTGTGCAAAAATTTTTACAAATTTTTACATCGGTTAGTCCCATGTTATGAGAAGATCCGCCCATCGAAACCCTCAGATCGGGAACACTTCTCGGCACTCCTTGTCGCACCAGTCGTCCCGTTTTGACAAAGATCGGTGAACTGCGGTTGCACGAACATTTCGTGCGTTGGCATACGCCCTTCCTGTTGTGAGTCGCGTGGTGAACTTGCGGTTCGAATAGCTTTTTCTAGACGGCCGATGCCGAGAAACGTCTAAAGCGCGGCCTACACACCTATTGACGTTACCCGGGACCTTTAAGAATACCCTCCCCCCTTTGTAGTTCCGACTTCGCTTCGACAAGCTTGGAGTTTGTGATCGTGTCGAACTCTTATGTTTTTTTCCCTTTTCTCAGCCGGTTACCTGTCATGCAGGCGCCTGAGGAAGTGGACAACGACAAGAAGGTTGAAACAACTTGGTCAGCAACGTTGACGCCAAGGAAGCGACGTGTGCAATTTTGAACAGCTTTTGCGTGTCAGAGTACCGATACTAACGTGCATCGATCCCGATACTAACGTGCATCGATCCCGAGATTTCGGCGAGAGCAAGACGAAATTTCGGGACAACACCTAAAAAACATCAGGCCTCCCCCCATAGACATGCTCGGAGGACAAACCGTGAAACCCCGTTGTCATGCCAGCCGCCCTTCCATCCGTGTCCTTTTGGCCGATTCCAACCAGACGCAGGCGCAGCTCCTCAGCAGTGCCCTTCGCCGCCGACCGGGCCTCAGTGTTACTTGCTGTCGCAGCGAGCTTTCCAACTGCCTGCAAGCCTTGCGATCGATCGAAGCCGACGTGGTACTCGTCAGCGACAGTCCCG